>LNFM01000141.1_pt1 | contig 271678 bp, 254 predicted proteins | sample 596031 | NCBI WGS metagenome assembly LNFM01 (sample SAMN04254537, study PRJNA301005) | activated carbon metagenome | isolation source: dual media filters at the Ann Arbor, Michigan drinking water treatment plant | place: USA: Ann Arbor | reverse complement strand
GGCATCTAAGCGGGAAACCCACCTCAAAACAAGTTCTCCCTTGAGAGCCGTGGAAGACCACCACGTTGATAGGCCGGGTGTGGAAGCGCTGCAAGGCGTGTAGCTTACCGGTACTAATAGCTCGATCGACTTAATTGCTCTCATTAAGCAATGCTCATCGAAAATGCACGGAAGACCAGAAATTTTCATGTCACAACTTCGCTGACCTGGTGGTTTTGGCGGGGTGGCTGCACCCGATCCCATTCCGAACTCGGCCGTGAAACGCCCCTGCGCCGATGGTACTTCGTCTCAAGACGCGGGAGAGTAGGTCGCTGCCAGGTCTGCTAAGTTGTGATATGAAATTGTTTCATCAGGACGCGCGATTGCGCGGCTCCCCTTTTCCACGGATTTTTGAAACGGCCCGCTTCTCACGAAGCGGGCCGTTTTTTTTGTGCCGATCGTGCCCGCTTTAAAAAATTGGAAATTGGCACCGCGCGTTAGCCACGGTTTTTTGCAAGAAGCTCTTTGAACTAGAACAAGTCGAAAACATAGCGTTTGACGTGCGCGCACCGATGGCGCCAACTGGAGGAATGCACGCTGGACCTGGCGGGCAACTGATCTCGAGACCTTGAATCTCGACCATTGGGAGCAACCATGAATTTGATGCGACTTCTCGCGCGCATTTGGGCGTCTACATGCCAACTGGCCAGCGTAGGCCTCGTGACGCTCGGTTTATCAGCAGTCCCGATTTCGCTGGCGTTGGCACAAACCCCGACGACTACCTCCGTGATCGCAACTTATGCCGACATCGCTGCCGCAAGTTTTTCCGACAGCTACACGGCTGCCCTCGCGATGCAGGAAAAGATCGAGGGTTTGCTGTCAAAACCAAGTGACGCAACCCTCTCCGCGGCGCGCGAAGCCTGGATTGCCGCTCGTGTGCCCTACATGCAGACGGAAGTGTTTCGCTTCGGCAACAAAATCGTCGATGACTGGGAGGGCAAGGTCAACGCTTGGCCGCTCGACGAAGGTTTGATCGACTACGTCTCGCGTGACTACACCGAGACAAACTCCTCGGAAAATGAAGCTTACGCGATCAACGTGATCGCCAACAAAACTCTTAAAATCGCTGGCGAAACGGTCGATGCGTCGAAAATCACGCCACAGCTCCTTGTCCGCAAACTGCACGAGGCAGGTGGCGTCGAAGCCAACGTCGCGACGGGCTATCATGCCATTGAGTTTCTGCTCTGGGGCCAGGATCTGAACGGTACCGGAAAGGGTGCGGGAGCAAGGCCCGCAACCGACTATGACGTCGGCAACTGCACGGGGGGCAATTGTGAACGTCGCGCCGAATACCTGCGCGTTGCAACGAGTCTTCTCGTCGAACAACTGAAGCTGATGGCTGGCCATTGGTCGTCGGCCGGCGTCGCCCGCCGCGAGGTGATGAAAGACGACGGCAAGGCCGGGCTCATCGCGCTCTTCACCGGCCTCGGCAGCCTCACCTACGGCGAACTTGCCGGCGAGCGCATGAAGCTCGGGCTCATGATCCACGATCCGGAAGAAGAACACGACTGCTTCTCGGACAACACCCACAACTCCCACTTCTACGACGCCGTCGGCATCCGCAACGTCTACCTCGGCACCTACAAGCGGCTCGACGGCGCGACGATCAAAGGTCCGAGTGTCTCCGATCTCGTCAAAGCGAAAAATCCGGCAATTGACGCCGATGTCCGCGCCGCGTTGGAAACGACGATGGCCCGCATGGGCGCGTTGAAAACTCGCGCCGAAACGATTGAGGCCTACGATCAAATGATTGGTGAGGAGAATCCCGAGGGTAACACCGTGGTTCAATCGGTCATTGACGCCCTCGCCGCGCAAGCAAAAACGTTCGAGGAAGCGATCTCCGCCCTCGGCCTCGAAAGTATCGCCTTTGAAGGGTCCGACAGCTTAGACGCTCCGGAAAAAGTTCTGGAAGAGCAGAAGGGCTGATACCTATGAGATTGCAATATCTCACTCACTCCACTCACAGCGTTGCAGTTTCGACCCTCTCAATTCTGGCCGCCGCGGCAATGGCCCCCGCTCCCGCTGACGCCGCCGACCTCGGTGGCGATTGCTGCGCCGACCTTGAAGAGCGCATTGCCGAACTCGAGTCGACGACCGCACGCAAAGGCAATCGCAACGTATCACTGAGGGTCACGGGGTACGTGAACCGCGCCGTTCTCTTCTGGGATGATGGCGTTGAAAACAACGCCTACTCCGTCGGCAACAAAAACGACCAGACCAATGTCTCGTTTGAAGGCGAGGCGCAGATATCACCCGGTGTGAAGGCGGGTTATGCGATCACCATCCGCATCGAGGACAATCTGTCCGACAGTGTCGATCAGGGCAATTCCAACGCCGGCGACGGCTTTCAGATTTGGAAGTCGCACTGGTTCATTGAAAGCGAAAAACTGGGCCGGTTGGCCGTCGGCCGCGAGTCGCGCGTCTCCGATACGGCACCGGAAACGGATCTCTCCGAAACGGCCGTCGCCGGCTACGCAGGCGTGCAGGACATCGGAGGCGGCTTTCTGCTGCGTCGAACGAACGGCGATCTTGCCGGCGTAGCCTGGGGCGATCTCGGCAACCACTTCAACGGTGACACGATAGATCTCGTCCGTTGGGACTCGCCAGAGTTTGCCGGCTTTGTCGTTTCCGCGAGCTGGGGTGCTGACGACATCTGGGATGTCGGCCTGCGCTATTCGGGAGAAGGCGGTGGCTTCAAGTATGAGGGCGTGATCGCCTATACCGAGGTCACCGATGCGCCGAGCGATTTCGCCGACGTCGACCATTCGACGGTCGTCGGCTCCGCGTCGATCCTCCATGCGCCGACCGGTCTCAACGCCACAATCGCCGCCGGCCAGCGCCAGTTCGATGCGACCGCGCTTGATAACGACGGCGTTCTGCGCACGCCCGAAGATGCCACGTTCATCTACGTCAAGCTCGGCTGGATCGGGAAATGCATCACCTCTCTCGGCCCGACGGCGTTCTACGGTGAGTACGGCCGCTTCAAAAACTACCTCACGGTTACCGACGACCCCGACCTCATTGACTCTCTCGGCGGCAATGGCCTAGCCGGCGACCGCATCAACAGCACCGACCGCGATGTCTGGGGTTTGGGCGTGGTGCAGCACATCGAAGCTGCAGAAATGCAGGTCTATCTCGGTTATCGCCACAACGAAGCCGACATTGATCTGGTCGATGGCGGCGGGGCCATTACATCGTCAGGTCTCGACAGTTTCGACACGGTCGTGACTGGTGCAAAAATTTCGTTCTGAGCCATCCGCGGCCTGCCCCGTACCAGTGCAGGACAAGCTTTAAGGGGTGTTGCACGAAGGCGATGCGAAAAAACGAACTTTTCATTCTCGCCGCGGCGATGATCATCTTGTTTGGCGCGGCTCTTACGAAGACCGCGCCCGGAATGACGGTCGGCGAGGCTGGCCCCAGCGATACGCTCATCATTGAAGAGCCAAGCGCGCGCATTCTTGAACTCGCCGCGCAATCCAAGCTTGAGACCGGCGAAGAAAGCCCCGGCGGCGGCGCCACCACGCGACGCAGCCGCGTCAATCGCGATGCGTTTTCGCAGCCCTCGCAGGGCATCAGCTTTGCGAACGAAGGCCGGTTCCGCATCGGCAATTCGATCTTCCGCAAGTTCTGGGTCACGCCGCCCTCATCAACTGACAGCAGCGATGGCCTGGGCCCGCTCTACAACGCACGTGGCTGTCAGAACTGTCACCTGAAAGACGGACGCGGCAGCCCGCCGGCAGCAAACTTTCCTGACGACACGGCGGTGTCGATGTTCCTGCGGCTCTCCATCCCGCCGCAAACCGACGCGCAAAAGCGGCTATTGGCGGAAAAGCGCGTCAACGTCATTGCGGAGCCGACCTACGGCGGGCAATTGCAGAACTTTGCCGTTCAGGGTGTGCCGGTCGAAGGCCAGATGCGGATCGACTATACTGATAAGCCCATGACGCTCGGCGATGGAACGCGGGTCGCTCTGCGCGATCCGAAATATAGCATTGCCGATCTCGGCTACGGTCCCCTGCACCCCGATACGATGCTTTCGCCGCGTGTGGCCCCGCAGATGATCGGTTTGGGACTTCTCGAAGCGATCCCCGATGCACGCATCCGCGCACTCGCCGATCCGGACGATGCTAATGGCGATGCTATTTCCGGACGCACGAACGAGGTTTGGTCATTAGCGCACGAACAAACGCGGCTTGGCCGTTTCGGTTGGAAGGCCGGCAATCCGACCATCGAGCAACAAAGCGCGGAAGCATTTGCCGGTGACATCGGGATTTCCAATCCGGTGGTCGCTATCGCTCACGGCGATTGCACAGCCGCGCAAAAAATCTGTACCGATGCGCCCGACGGCGAAAGCTCCCGGCAAGATGGCCACGAAGTCGGCCGCGACTTATTCAATCTCGTCGTGTTCTACGCACAAAACCTCGCCGTACCGCCCCGCCGTCGCGTCGATGATCCGCAGACCATGGCAGGAAAGGTGCTCTTCTCGGCGGCCGGTTGCGCGGCATGTCATACGCCCTCCCACACCACTGGCGTCGTACCAGGCCAGCCTCACCTCTCGAATCAGAAAATCTGGCCCTATACAGACCTGCTGTTGCACGACATGGGCGAGGGCTTGGCCGACAACCGTCCGGAAGGCGACGCCTCGGGCCAGGAATGGCGCACGCCGCCCCTGTGGGGCATTGGACTCACCGGAGCCGTCAGCCATCACACCAACTTTCTGCATGATGGACGCGCGCGCACGATCGAAGAGGCAATTCTCTGGCACGGCGGCGAAGCGCAATCGGCCCGCGATGCATACGCCGGACTTGCCAAGGATGAACGCGAAGCCCTCGTTGCTTTCGTAAAGTCGCTTTAGCACGCTGTTCTGAATTTGTTGCGGCGGTGCATCAGGAACAAACCAAATCTATTGATCGTCTCACTGGCCAGGGAATATTGCGTTGAATTATTACCTGTTTTGAAAAATTCAAAAACATAGCATTTGACTTCATTTCTTGCCGGCCCTTTTCATGTCGGATGCCACATGTGTGGCATTCGGCCGGAAAAATCGGACGCCTGATTTCGAGACCTTGAATCTCGACCATTAGGAGATCAAATGAAAAATACAAATAGCGTCGGCATTCCCAACGTCGCGACGTTCTCGAACATGTCTGTTCGATCGTCGCGTTCCCTCTTTGCGTCCATTGTTGCGTTGACGATATGCAGCACCTCAGCCGCGGCGCAAGAAGCTGTGTCTGAGCCACCACCGGCAATTGAAGCCGATATGGCGCTTCCGCCAATTGAGGTGCAGACCGGAGACGAAAAGGCAAAGAAACAGAAATATCCGGCGGCCTCGGTCGCAAAGAAAACGATTTCGGCATCATCGTCTGCGCCCGCCCCGGCCGCGCAGGCACCCGCGGTGGCTCCTGCCATTGCTCCCGCCGCACCCGCGTCATCCTCAAATACGGTTCCGGCTGTCGCCACGACCGGCACAATCATCGGAAACCGGAAAGGCATTCTCGATCTGGAGGGGTCGGCTGCGGTCGTCGACAGCGAAGAGCTTTACACAAGTCACGTGTTTACGACGAACGAGGCGCTCCGCAAAGTTCCCGGTGTCGTCGTGCGTGATGAAGAAGGCTTCGGTATGCGCCCAAATATCGGCATCCGCGGTCTTAATCCGACCCGTTCGACAAAAACGCTGCTTCTCGAAGACGGGATATTCCTCTCCTATGCACCCTACGGCGATAACGCCAGCTATTTTCACCCTCCAACGGACAAGTTTTCAAGCATCGAAGTCTTCAAGGGAACCGATATGCTGCGTTTCGGCCCGCAGACGATCGCAGGAACCATCAATTATGTCACTCCAACTCCGCCGCGTGAACCAGCGGGCTTCATTGCCGGCACCGTCGGCAATCGAGACTATTACAATGGTCAGTTCAATTACGGCGGATGGGTTGGCAATTTCGGCGGTGCAGTGGACTTTATACATAAGGAAGGCAGGGGCGCGCGCGACAACACAAACCTTAAGATCGACGATGTGACGGTGAAAGGCGTGGCGCAGATCAACCCCGAGTCTGCTCTGATAGCCAAGTTCAACTACTTCCGCGAAGACTCGCAAGTATCGTATTCTGGCATTACCGACGCGGAGATGCGCAATTTTGGCATCCGCTATAATCCCTTTTCGAACGACGAATTTGACACCGAGAGATATGGACTGTCTCTCACGCATAATTGGGATTTGAATGACACTGTCACGGTCGCCACCAGTATCTATCACAACACTTTCGAACGCGATTGGTGGCGTCAGTCGAGCACGACGACGGACACGCAATGCAGCGCCGCCAACTCAGGAGGAGTGAATTTCGCCCCGGCGCGCGCGGCGGGAATCGCCGTCGATCCAGACACATGCAATCAACGCCAAGGCCGCCTGCGCTACTACGAAGCCACCGGTGTGCAGCAAGAATGGTCGTTCGAAAATCAAGTCTCCGAAGATGTGCGCAATCTTTTTCAGGCTGGCTGGCGATACCACGGTGAAGATCAGGACCGTCTGCAGATCAATACCTTTTCCAACACGATCAAACCCGGTCTAGGCAGCGTGACCGGAATCGGCGGCACGGCAACGGCTGCCAATCCCATCAGCCTGAGTGAGAACAACCTCCGCGACACGAAGGCTTTCTCAATCTTTGCATCGAATACTTTTGAAATTGACCAATTTTCGATTACGCCGATCGCGCGCTTTGAATCCATCGACAATGGTCGTCAAAACAATCTGGCAATCGGTGGATGCGCCGCGCCTCCGTGTTCGGGATCCTTCGAGATCAACGAGTTCATTCCGGGCCTCGCTGTCGGATACGAAATCAATGATCGTGTGAAATTCTTTGCGGGAGTTCACGAAGGTTTTGCTCCGCCGCGGGTCGAGGATGGAATAGGCAACAGCGGAGGTAGCGTTGACGTCGATCCAGAATCCTCTGTCAATCTCGAAGTCGGCATCAAGAGTGAAGCTGTCTCCGGACTCGTGATTGACGGAACTTATTTCCGCAATGATTTTTCTAATCTCGTTGCTGTTGGTTCAATTGCCGGCGGAAATGTCAACTTGGCCCAGGGTGAGGCTCTCTTCGAAGGATTCGAGCTTTACACGCGCGTGGACAGCGGCAGGTTCATGCGCACAGATTGGAGTGTTTATGGATCAGTCGCCTGGACATACCTTTGGACGGCAGAGCAGTCGACGCCATTCGTTCGTGTCGACAACGGCGCATTTGTTGCTGGCAACACCGCCGGTAACCGCCAGCCCTACGCACCCGAACATCTCGTGACGGCGCGCGTTGGCTACCAGCAAAAGAATTTCGACATTAATTTGGAAGCAGTCTACGTCGGCGACCAGTATGCCGACTTCCAGAACTTCGACGATCCGTCCGATGCTTCGGGCATCACGATCAATTCTGGCGCCAATGCTGTTAACGGCGCTGATTCCGGAGTTTTCGGCAAGATCGATGCCTACACGATCTTCAATTTCGGCACCACCTACACTTATGAGGCTACCAACACGGACATCTTCTTCACCGTAAAGAACCTGTTCGACGACGAATACATCGTTGATCGCACCCGCGGCATCCTGCCGGGAGCGCCGCGACTATTCCAAGTCGGTATCAAACAGGACTTCTAGATCTCACCCTTTCAAGCCGGCGCGTCCGGCCGGCTCGACGCAGGAGAGTCGGACGCGCCAATCGCCACTTCCGGCTCGTCCGGCCGGCTCGACGCAGGAGAGTCGGACGCGCCAATCAGAGAAAGCCGACGAGGCGCGTGAGCACACTTGCGATTGGCCCGCAGGTCCCTGGAGCAAGGCGAACCGGCGGAACGCCGCCCATGCGGAGCGCCGACGAGGCGCGTGAGCACACTTGCGATTGGCCCGCAGGGCCCTGGAGCAAGGCGAACCGGCGGAACGCCGCCCATGCGGAGCGCCGACGAGGCGCGTGAGCACTAATATGGTGGAGCCAAGCGGGATCGAACCGCTGACCTCTTGCATGCCATGCAAGCGCTCTCCCAGCTGAGCTATGGCCCCGATAGTGGATCGGTTGAACCTGGGTCGTGCGGGCATCGCTTCGATGGAAGCTCACCCGCGTAAGTTTCGCTCTCTATTCGCAACGGCGCCAAACTGCAAGTGTCAAAAAATCGACCGCGCGTGGAGAACGCTCTGCGCGCAGTCGTCGACCTAGACCTCTTCTTCGCCTTCCGCCACCGGGCCGCCGATGATGTTGGAGACATCGCCGCCCTCTTCCTCTTCTTCCTCAAGGAAGGTCTCGTCGTCGTCGGCCGGAATGTCGGCGGCTTCTTCGATATCGGCCAAGACCTCGTCGCCTTCGACCTCTGCGGCAGCTTCCGGAGCCAGTTCCTTGTCGGCCACGAGCTCCTTCTTCGGTTTGCGCACCTTTTCCTCAGGCACGATCGTCACCGGTCCCACCGAATGCGCTATCTGATAGAGCGTTCCACAGATCGGACAAGCGATGGGTTCATGATTGAGATCGTAGAAACGGGCGCCACACTCATTGCTCTGACAAGTGCGCTTGGTACCGCGCGCGGCTTTGGTCGACATGGACAACCCCGGAAATGAATTGGAAGGAAGGGGGGATGCCACAGCGGCAACCGCCTGTCAAAAGTAAAACCGACCCTTTGCCCTGTCGATAAATGGTGGGTCCGGCGTTTTGGTCGCAGGGGTGGCGGTCATTGGGCCGGACACCGTTGACAACCCGTTACTGGGGCGGCTCTATCCCGGCCCTAAAGCGAAAGTATGGCTTCCACCGCGCTGGGGGGCCACTCGGGGGCCCAGGTGTCGAAAACAATTGCTCATGGTGGCCGACCGCAGCCGCTGGCAACGACAAAGGCCACGGCGGGGCTCCGAGGCGTTGTCCGAGTTCCCGGCGATAAATCGATCTCACATCGCGCTCTGATCTTCGGGGCGCTGGCGACGGGCCGCACGACAATCAAAGGGCTCCTCGAAGCGGAAGACGTATTGAACACAGCCAAGGCCGTGACAGCACTTGGGGCACCCGCCACGAAGTCCACCGCCGGTCATGTTTGGACGGTGTTGGGTCGGGGCACGGGCGGCCTGAAGCAACCCTCCGCGCCGATCGACTTTGGCAATTCCGGCACCGGCACCCGCCTGATGATGGGTGTGGTGGCCGGCCACGATATCACCGTCACCATGACGGGCGATGCTTCGCTCTCGCGACGACCCATGGCCCGCGTCCTGAAGCCGTTGCGACAGATGGGATTGCTGACGCGGGAAGAAAAAGACACGCTGCCGCTTACCGTGGAGGGTTCGGCCCACCTTGTGCCAATCGAGTATGTGCTGCCCGTGCCGTCGGCACAGGTCAAGAGTGCGATACTTATTGCGGGTCTGATGGCCGCCGGCGAGACAACCGTCGTGGAAAGGGAGCCGACCCGCGATCACACCGAACGCATGTTGCGCTATTTCGGCGCCACCGTGACGACCGAATTGAAGGACGGCCTCACCCGCATCACGGTATTCGGTGATGCGGAGCTTTCCGGCCGCGAGGTCGTCGTGCCGGGAGATCCCTCCTCCGCCGCGTTCCTCATTTGCGCGGCGCTGCTTGTGCCGGGCTCGGACATCACGGTTGAAGGCGTCCTCGTCAACCCCACCCGGACGGGCCTTTATACGACGCTCATGGAAATGGGTGCCGACATCTTGTTCACGAACCAACGCGAAGAGGGCGGCGAACCGATAGCCGACATTCGCGCGCGGGCGTCGCAGCTGCGCGGCGTCCACGTTCCCGCCGAACGCGCCCCGTCCATGATAGACGAATATCCCGTGCTGGCGGCCGTCGCTGCCTTCGCGGACGGCGATACGCGCTTGGATGGCCTTGGAGAACTCAAGGTCAAGGAAAGCGACCGGCTCGCCGCAACGGCCGCCGGACTAGTTGCAAATGGCGTGCTGGCCACCGTCGAGGGCGACACGCTCATCGTCGGCGGCGCGCGGCGCGTGCCTGGGGGTGGGACCGTCGCAACCCACCTCGATCATCGGATCGCCATGGCGTTCCTGACACTCGGGCTTGCCAGCGAGGCACCGGTCACCGTCGACGATACGGCGATGATCGCAACGAGTTTCCCCGAATTCCGCGAACTGATGCAAACGTTGGGCGCCACGTACGCGAATTGAATGCCCTCAATCGTTCATTCTTCTCTAGCCGTCGGATTTGGCGACCTGTCTGCTTGCGGATCGCCCTTTGTCGGCGATGTCCACGAAGATGTCCGCGCACCGTCACCACGAGCCGAGTGCGCCGTCGCAACCTCCGCTCCGCCGTAACAGCGTTTGATATTGGCGCAGCGCGTCGCGCTGGACGGATGAGTATCTGTGGCCGGACCTGCGAACGATCGGCAGACAGCACTGATATCGCCCGGTTTCAGCCACCCTTCGCGCTTGCCCGACTTGGCTGCGATGCAGTCCGCCCCCAATTCATCGGGCCCTGTCATCTCGTGCGCACACTCATGGTGAAAAATGAACAGGCGGACCGTCTGCGGCAGCCGCTGCATCAGACGCGGATTGAGATAAAGTGCTTCACCTGGCACCGACAGTCCTTCCGTCGGGATATCTGAATCCATGACGACAGGTGTTTGACCACAGCGGAGGGAACGCCCCGCAATTTTGACGGTTACGCCGTCAGCCCCCACGGACTGGGCCCAAGCCGCCCCACTGACGGGAGTCATCAAAGCAAAAACGGCCAGTGCGCAAGCACCCAACAGACATTGCCTAATCCCCACGGACCACCCTCCCCGCGTTGTACACTTGCGTAAGGGAGGTGGCTAATGTGCGCACTATGTGGCCTGGGCTGGGCAACACAAAGACGATTGCAGCAACGTTCAAGCTTCGTGTCGACGCAAGCGTTGAACGACGCAACAACGTGCGACGGGCAGTAGTTTGGGATAATGAAACTATTGAATGGATTGTGGCGCACGGGTCGCGCGCGCTGTTGCGGCGAAAAATGCCGAACTTATGAAATGACGTTTAGGGAGGATAGCCGATGACCTACGTTGATGGATTTATCGCTGCCGTGCCGACCGCACGCAAGGAAGATTTTTTACGCCACGCCCGCATTGCCGCTGAGGTTTTCAAGGAAAACGGAGCACTCCAGATCGTCGAGTGCTGGGAAGATGATGTTTCGGAAGGGACGCTGACGTCGTTTCCGCGGGCAGTTCAAAAGCAGAATGATGAATCAGTCGTCTTTTCCTGGATCACTTGGCCCTCACGTGAGATCCGCAATGAAGCGATGAAAAAGGCGATGTCCGATCCACGAATGAGCAACGAGAAAAATCCGATGCCTTTCGATGGCAAGCGCATGATTTACGGCGGGTTTGAAGTTATCTCTCAATCATGAATAAAGCTCCGGCGAATGATCGTTTCGCCGGAGCGTTGCTCGTCGATTATTCGAAACGGGAAGATGTCGTTGATGTCGTGCGCGACGAGCCCAGACCGCTCAGAAGGATCACACCAACGATCGGTGCGATCAGCAGCCAGGCAACGAGATAAATGCCAGGATTGTCCATATTGTCCTCCAGGTTGAGGCCCCCTGAAAACGAGAAAGGAGCCGTGAGAGAACAACGCAAGTCAACGAGTCGCGTTCCGATTGATGTGAAGGTTACGCCGCGACGCGATTGCCGGCCGCCAGTTCGGTCGTCACGCTGAAAACGTCGAGACTATGCACGCCAAACGTCCGCAGCATAGGAACGTCGGCTGCGTCGCGCCCGTACGCGATTGGAATGCGTCCAATCCGGCGGCAGTTGTGACGGGCATCGAATGTATACCAGCCACCTTCGAGAAAAACGTCGAACCACGCATTGAAATCCATCGGTGCCGGATCCGCCGGGACACCAATGTCACCCATGTAGCCGTTCACGTAGCGCGCGGGTATGTTAACAGCGCGGCACAGTGCGATCGCCAAATGTGCAAAATCTCGACAAACACCGACACGCTCGGCATTTGCCTCTGACGCCGTACGCGTCCCGCGCGCCTGCGCATAATCGAATGTCAATTGATTATGGGCATAGGTGCAGATCGCTTCGACCAGAGCGGTCGTGCGCGGCAAATGACCGAAACTTTGCCACGCGAGCGGTGCGAGCAAATCGCTTTCGCAAAAGCGGCTCGGCGCCAAATACGCCAGACAGTCTTGTGGCAATCGATCGACGGGCAGCGCGCGCGCATTTGGATCGCGCCGGTCAAGAGTGCCGTCAGCTTTGTATATTCCGTCAAGCGACAGCCGCAATTTACCCGCTGGTGCTGTAAACCGCCGCGCGATGTTTCCGAAATCGTCGACAAACGTATCAGTAGCCAGACCGGGGTTCGTTTCAAAGGTCAACGTCGCCGGCAAAACGTTCCGAACATGGCTCGTGTGCACATCGACGAGGCAAACCGTCGGAGTGGGTTGAAAGAAAGACAATTCGAATGCGCAGCCGTAGGCGATCAGCATGGATTTAACTCACGAGCGAGGTGGTCAGCGATGACCGGTCAATTCCGCAATGATGCCAGCCGGCACCGGCTTGGACACGAAGGAATGCGAAATACGGCTGAGCTCCGGATGGACCAGTGAGGATCCACTGACGATAATCACCCGGCAGCCTTGCTCCACGAGATGAGTGGCAAGGGAAAGTCCGCTTTCGCCGTCGGCAAGATGCAGATCGATAATGGCGATATCGGGTTTTAAAACCTTCGCCGCATTCCAGGCGTCAAAGCTCGAGTAGAACGTGCCGACAACCTGCGAACCCGCTGCCTCGACCTCATGCGCCAGATCCATCGCCAACAGCAGATCATCTTCGCAAATCATAACGCGCTTCATGCGGGGCCTCGCCTTACCGAGCAGATACGGGGAGATAACCCGCTCTTCTCAGTAAAGTTCCCGTCCAGAGGCGTCAGATTGCTGCGATGCAATGCGATTGAAATTAGGGCGCCACCGCAACGACGCGACAATCAAAATCATGCGGCTTCAGGATATTGCACAAGCGTCCCGGTTCGATCTGGCTGGCGTACGGTCCGATGCTTACGCGGTAGGCAGCACTCATGCTGCCAAACAGCACGCCACCTGTCTGCGGCTCTTCCACGACGGGTTGCAGCCCGCGCAAACTTTGACCGTGCTGTGAGACCAGCCGCGTCAGGATTTGATCGGCCGCTTCGCGTGAGTTAGCGGCCGCGATCTGCAAGCGGTAAGGCCCGGGCAGAACGGTGATCGACGGCGCTTCTGCTGCTGCCGGCGCAGCCGCCACCGCAACAGGAACAGATGCCGGGACCGATGTGGCGGTCGTCTGTGATGACCATACCGCTGCTGAAACTTCAGCAGTGGCGGCGCGAGCAGGAATACCTGGCCCCTGGTCGATAGAAGCGGTCTCGATTGGCGCAACGGCCGAAAGTGGCTCCTCGACCGCTGCAACGCTGAGGGGTGTGTCTGCGGCAGGAGCCGACGCAGGCGCACCGCCAAAGAGATTTGCCAGCGCCGCGCCCGCCGCTTTCCCGGCGTCAGCAAGGGCGCTGGGGGCATTTGCGATCGCCGACGGCAGTGCAGGTAAAGCGTCGACGGGTGTGGATGGAAGTGCGGCGACAGGCTGTTGCGGCGGGTCGATTGCGGCCGGATCATGCGGCTCGAGTGCGGCGGCTGCTTTGGTCGGAGCCTCTTCCGGCGCGGCTGTTGCCGTGACGGCTGGCGCGGCCCAGGTCGAGGGCTGCTCGGGTGGCGGCGCTGCGGCGTTGGTTTCAGCCATCTGCCACGGCAAAGGCTTCGATGGTGGCGCCGGCTCGGCCTGTACGGTCGCAATGCTTGCCCGGTCGACGGGTGCAACGCTTGCCACAGGTTCGGTGACCGTGTCATGAGCGGCAGCCGCCGCGGGTCGCACGTCTGGGGCAACGGGCGACGGTGCAACGTGAACGGGAGCCGTGGCGATCGTCCATGGCAGAGCGGCCGGTTGTTCGCTGGGCGGGATAACCGCGGGCGGCGGTTGCGATACAGCGGGCTCGGGCAACGGCGCCGCTGTCGATTGCACCACCGGTGGTGGATTCGTTTCGACAACCGGCGGCGCAGCGATAGGTGCTTGCGTCACTGCCGCCGTCGTGACGGGTGCGGCGGGCGAACCGTTGGCGGCTGCAACCTCGCGCAGCAGCGCCTGACGGTGGTCGTCCGCGACCGCCTTATCGGTCGCCGACAGCCCGTCGCGAAGCCACACCGCCGCGTTGAGATCGGACAAGGCAATACCGGGCTTTTTCTGTCCACGGTAAGCAACACCGCGATAAAACAGCGCCTTCGCCAACTGCGCATTGGTCAATCCGCCGGAGCCGATCGCCGTTGACAGCGCCGTCACCGCTGCATCTGTTTTGCCGGCTTCGAACGCCTTTTGCCCCGCCTCGAAAGCCTTGGTCGCTGCCTCGGTTTTATCCGGCACTTTGACGCCGGCGTTCGGCTTGCCCACCGTCTGAGCCGCAGCAGGCATCGCCCCTAGCGCGGCGGCGAGGACAAAAATCAAACCGATCGATCGAGTTCCAAGCATGCGCGGCTGCTGCCTTCTTTCGGACTGCCAGAACCACCCCCCAGAAATACCCGGAGTTACGCGCGACTCACGAACCCCCAATCGTCCGGGATGCGATCAACGGGGGCAAGCCGGGCCCACGACTTGCCCCCAGCGGCGAGACCCCAGGCGTTCCTTTTCAACGGCTTTATCGCAGCCGTGCCTGCCGGCTTGACCTCGGCACTTGCCTCGGGCAGTGGCTGGATGCAGCGAAGGGGACAATGCGCATGATTATCGCCATAGACGGCCCGGCCGCGTCGGGCAAAGGCACGCTGGCCAAGCGCATCGCGGCTCACATGAGTTTTCACGTCCTGGATACGGGCTTGCTCTATCGTGCCGTGGCCCGAGATATCGAACGTAGTGGCTTTCGCCTCAATGATCGCTGGGCTGCACTCGCCGCCGCCCGCGCTCTCGATCCTGTAACCCTCGACGATCCACACCTGCGCGGTGTGCCGGCCGGCGACAAGGCATCGGTTATCGCCAAGATTGCGGAAGTTCGCGCCGCATTGCTCAAATATCAGCGAGAGTTCGCCCGCCGCCCGCCCGGCGCTGTCCTCGACGGACGCGACATCGGCACCGTGGTCTGCCCGCATGCCGACATCAAGATTTACATCACCGCCACACCGGAAGAACGCGCCCGCCGCCGCCACCTTGAACACCAGGCGCGCGGCGAACCCGCCACGTACGACAACCTCCTCGCCGACATCCGCGCCCGCGACGCCCGCGACAGTGGCCGAGACATCGCACCGCTGTCAGCCGCAACTGATGCCGTCATCATCGACACAACGAACCTCGACGCCGATGCGGTCTTTGCGGCTGTCATGACGATAGTAAGAGCATAGGGTCGAAGCATCGGTGTCTCTCATCCCATAGATGCATTCACCTTTAGTCTCACCCCTTGCCGTAGCCTGCCACTTCCGCTAGAACCCGCCAATCTGACGTCGCTGTCGGATCGGCCGAGAGGTATGGCCGGGCCAACGGAGCAGCTCCAACGCGGGCGGCTCCAAACGTGTTGGCAGGGCAACTAGGCGCCCATCACGGCGGCATCGATCAGCAGCAAAAATCACCGCCGGCAGTCTTGCTTCTGGTCGCGCACCCGCGCGCTCCGGGCATCTGCGGTTCAATTCATCAACCCTGTGCCGCGTCGGTGAAAAGCCAGCGCCGGCCGCAACCGCTTTCTTTATGTTGGAGAACGAATGTCAACCGCCGTGTCGAAAGAATTCAACCCCTCGCGTGACGAGTTTGCAGCCCTTCTTGCCGAAAGCCTTGCCAAGGACGACGTCTTTGAAGGCCAAGTCGTCAAGGGCAAGGTCGTCGGCATCGAGAAGGACCTCGCCATCATTGACGTCGGCCTCAAGATGGAAGGCCGCGTGGCGCTGAAGGAATTCGGTCTCGGCGGTCAGCCGGGCGACATCAAGATCGGCGACACCGTCGAAGTTTACCTGGAGCGCGTCGAGAACGCGCTCGGCGAAGCTGTACTCTCACGTGACAAGGCGCGCCGCGAAGAAAGCTGGACGCGCCTCGAGCGTCTGCATGAAAAGGGTGAGAAGGTCACGGGCGTCATCTTCAACAAGGTTAAGGGCGGCTTCACGGTTGACCTCGACGGCGCCGTCGCGTTCCTTCCCGGCTCTCAGGTCGATATCCGCCCCGTGCGCGATGTCGGCCCGCTGATGCATCAGCAGCTGCCGTTCCAGATCCTCAAGATGGACCGCCGCCGTGGCAACATCGTTGTCTCTCGCCGGTCGGTTTTGGAAGAAACCCGCGCCGAACAGCGTGCCGACATCGTCTCTCGCCTCGCGGAAGGCCAGGTCATCGACGGACTCGTCAAGAATATCACGGACTACGGCGCGTTTATCGATCTGGGCGGCATCGACGGCCTGCTCCACGTCACAGACATGGCGTGGCGCCGCGTCAATCATCCCTCCGAGATCCTCAACGTCGGCGATACGGTCAAGGTGCAAATCATCCGCATCAATCCCGAAACGCAGCGCATTTCGCTCGGCATGAAGCAGCTGCAGTCCGACCCGTGGTCGGCCATCGAGGCCAAGTATCCGGTCGGCGCCAAACTGAAGGGTACCGTCACGAACATCGCCGATTACGGTGCCTTCGTCGAACTCGAACCGGGTGTCGAGGGTCTGATCCACGTCTCCGAAATGAGCTGGACCAAGAAGAACGTACACCCCGGCAAAATTGTTTCGACGAGCCAGCAGGTCGACGTTCAGGTTCTCGAAGTCGATCCCACTAAGCGCCGCATTTCCCTGGGCCTGAAGCAGACCCAGGATAACCCGTGGGATGCCTTCCTCACCGCCCATCCGAAGGGCACGATCGTCGAAGGTCCGATCCGAAACATCACGGAATTCGGCCTCTTCATTGGCCTCGACAACGGTATCGACGGCATGGTGCATCTGTCCGACCTCGACTGGTCAAAGCCCGGCGACGAGCTGATCAAGGAGTACAAGAAGGGCGACAACGTGAAGGCCATGGTGCTTGACGTTGACAGCTCCAAGGAGCGCATTTCGCTCGGCGTCAAGCAACTGGCCGGCGACCCTGCCGATACGCTCTCGCGCTATAAGAAGGGCGATACAGTCACGTGCGAAGTCGTCGCCGTGCAGGAGAATGGCATCGAGGTGAAGATCGCCGACAGCGACATCACGGCGTTCGTCAAGCGCTCCGATCTGTCGCGTGACCGTTCCGAGCAGCGCCCCGAGCGCTTCACGGTCGGGCAGAAGGTCGATGCCGCGGTTATCTCCTCCGACAAGGCAGCGCGCCGTATCACGGTGTCGATAAAGGCACTCGAAATTGCCGAAGAAAAGCAGGCTGTCGCACAGTATGGTTCTTCCGACTCGGGCGCCTCGCTCGGCGACATCTTCAAGGCCGCCATCAAGAAGCGCAACGCCGACGACGACGAAGAGACCGAGTAACCTGGACTTCTTCATGCGCTCAGCGGCCGGCTCCGCTGAGCGGAGTCGTTGAGCGCAACTCTAGATCATGCTCAGCGGCCGGCTCCGCTGAGCGGAGTCGTTGAGCGCAACTTTAGATCATGCTCAGCGGCCGGCTCCGCTGAGCGGAGTCGCTGAGCGCAACTTAATACCCGTGCTGGAATGGAACGATTGAGAGCGCGGCGCCTTCGTGGTGCCGCGCTTTTTGCGTACCCTCGTTCGGTGGTGCAATTTGCTCGCGCAAGATACGCTGCTGCCTACGGATTCTTAGCGGATTAAAATCATAAAGATTGTTGGAATGTCCGGGCGGGTCCGGCCGCCAGCCAAGCAGGGAGTTCTGACAGCAATGTCACTCGAAACCGAGATCGTCCTCGACCGCCGCCAGCTTCGCCGCCGCCTCAGCCTGTGGCGCGGCCTTGCCATTACCGGCCTCGTCATCGCGATCGGTGGCTATATGCTGTCCGCCGACGAAACCAGCGGCGTGTTTGCCCAAAAGCACGTCGCGCGCGTCGCCTTTACCGGCACCATCTCCGAAAATCGCGCCGAACTGGAATTGCTGCGCAAAGTGCGTGAGGCAAAGAACGTGGCCGGCGTCATCGTTTTCGTTAACAGCCCCGGCGGCACGACGACCGGCGGGGAGGCGATCTACGAGGAACTGCGTCAGGTCGCGGCCAAAAAACCGGTTGTCGCCCAGTTCGGCACGGTCGCCGCCTCTGCAGGCTACATCGTCGGGCTCGCCGCCGATCATATCGTCGCCCGTGGCAACACGATCACCGGCTCGGTTGGCGTGCTTATGCAGTGGCCCGAAGTCAGCGAACTCCTGAGCAAGGTCGGCGTCAAAATGAACGAGGTTAAGAGCGGTGAACTGAAAGCCTCGCCGTCTCTATTTGCCCCCGCCGACGAGCCCTCCCTTAGCGTCGTGCGCGAGATGATTGGCGATGGTTTCCGATGGTTTGCGTCGCTGGTGGAAACCCGCCGCGGGATCAAAATTGCCGATGTGCCGGGCCTGGAAAAAGGCCGCATCTTCTCGGGCCGCGAGGCTGTCGCCAACAAACTTGTCGACGAAATCGGCGGCGAGCCCGAAGCGCAGCGGTGGCTTGAAGAGAAGCGCGGTGTCGAGAAAAACCTGAAAGTGATCGATTGGCAGCCGGCCGCGGCAAGCAGCTGGGGGCTTATGTCATCCATCTCATCGATCGCCGGTAACCTTTTTGGTGCTCAGGGCCGGGAAGTGGCCGAAATCCTGTCCCGTCAGCCGGGCTTTGCAACTCTTGGTCTTGACGGCATGCTGTCGGTTTGGCAACCTTCCGAAAACTGAGGAAAAACAAACCTTTCGGGGGGTGCCGTGATCAAGTCGGAACTGATCCAGAAGATCGCGAGTGCAAACCCGCATCTTTATCATCGCGACGTCGAACGCATCGTCAATGTCATCTTCGACGAGATTGTCGATGCGCTGGCCCGCGGTGATCGAGTGGAATTGCGCGGTTTCGGTGCCTTCACGGTCAAACACCGCGCCGCTCGACAGGGGCGCAACCCACGCACGGGATCGCCGGTGCCGGTCGAAGAAAAGTTTGTGCCGTTCTTCAAGACCGGCAAGGAACTGCGCGACCGGCTCAATGGCGACGACGGCGCAACGAATAACTGACGCGCTGACTGTCACTTCGATTGGACCGAACTCTGGCGAGACCCATTGTGCTGAAACGCATCGTCACGCTGCTGATTGCGTTTCCGGCCGCCGCCGTGTTGGTGACCTTGGCGATTGCCAATCGTCACGCCGTGACGCTCGTCCTCGATCCCTTTAATCCGACGGCGCCGCTCGTCTCACTGTCGCTGCCGTTTTACGCCTATCTCTTCGGGGCATTGATCGTCGGGGTCGGTCTGGGCGGAATTGCGGCCTGGGCCAATCAAGCGCGCTGGCGCCGCCAAGCCCGTGTGCAAACGTCAGAAGCACGGCGATGGCAATCGGAAGCCGACCGCCTCGCGCGCGAGCGTGACGCCAGCGTGGCGCAACGCGGTCGCGAGTTGCCGCCACCATCGAGCGAGCGCACGGCAGCTTAAATTCGAGCCGCGCGTTCCCCAACCATTCGGACAAAACCGTCCGCGGAATTTTTGCCTTATGACGACGGCCGTCAAGATCTGCGGCATCAATAATCGATCAAGCCTCGACGCGGCCCTTACAGGCGGCGCCGATTTTGTCGGCTTGGTCTTCTTTGCAAAAAGCCCGCGTCACCTCAGTCTGGCTGAAGCGCAAGCTCTACGCGAAGTGGTGTCCGGTCAGGGGCTGTGCCGCACAGTGGCTCTCGTCGTCGATGCCGCCGACGATGCGCTGGCCGAAATCATTGCGACTGTCGATCCAGATTGCCTTCAGCTTCACGGACACGAAACGGTGGATCGCGTCGCGCACATACGGACGATGTTTCGCAAACCGATCTTGAAGGCGGTCCCGGTCACCAGCGCCACGGATGTCGAACCGGCCCTGAGGTACTACGCGCCCGGCCAAGTTGCCGACATCCTGCTCTTTGATGCCAAGCCTGATCCGTCAGCGTTGCTTCCGGGAGGCAATGGATTGGCGTTCGATTGGCACGCGCTCGACGGACTGGCCGCGCGCATACCCTTCGCGCTCGCTGGCGGCCTGACGCCGGCAAACGTTGCCCAAGCGATCGCACTCACCGGCGCTTCGATCGTCGACGTCTCTTCGGGTGTCGAAAGCGCGCCCGGCGTAAAGAACCCCGCCCTCATCCGCCGCTTTCTTCACAACGCGAAGGCGGCTAAGCAAGCAAGCTGAATTCCTCAACGGGCAAAAGATCGACCGAGAGAGATCAACATGACGACGAGCACCGCCAAGAGCCACGACGCAAAGCTCAACAGCTATCGCACAGGGCCAGACGACAAGGGTTTCTTCGGTCTGTTCGGTGGCCGCTTCGTCGCCGAAACATTGATGCCGCTGATTCTCGAGCTGGAGCGCGCCTACGAAGCCGCCAAAGCCGATCCGTCGTTCCAAGCAGAGATCGATTACCTCAATCTTCACTACGCCGGCCGGCCCAGCCCGCTTTATCTTGCCGAGCGCATGACGAACGAACTGGGCGGCGCGAAAATTTACTTCAAGCGCGACGAACTCAATCACACCGGTTCGCACAAGATCAACAATTGCCTCGGCCAGATCCTTCTTGCCCGCCGCATGGGCAAGACGCGGATTATCGCTGAAACCGGTGCCGGTCAGCACGGCGTGGCGGTTGCAACTGTTTGCGCCAAGTACGGTCTGCCGTGTGAAATCTACATGGGTGCCACCGACATCGAGCGTCAGGCGCCGAACGTGGCGCGCATGATGCTGCTCGGCGCCAAGCTCAATTCTGTTACGGCTGGCGCCGGCACGCTCAAAGACGCCATGAACGAAGCGCTGCGCGACTGGGTCACCAACGTCACTGACACTTACTATCTCATCGGCACCGCCGCGGGGCCGCATCCCTACCCCGCGATGGTGCGCGACTTTCAGTCGATTATCGGGAAAGAAACGCGCGAGCAAATGATCGCCGCGGAAGGCCGCCTGCCGGATACGATCGTCGCTTGCATCGGCGGCGGATCAAATGCAATTGGATTGTTCCACCCTTTCCTCGATGACAAGAACACCGCCATTTACGGGGTCGAAGCGGGCGGTCATGGCCTCGACGTCGAAAACGGTCACGCTGCGTCGATGAACGGCGGCACGCCCGGTGTTTTGCATGGCAACCGCACGTACCTTTTGCAAAACGATGACGGCCAAATTCTCGAAGGCCACTCCATATCCGCCGGTCTCGATTACCCCGGCGTCGGACCCGAGCACGCTTGGCTGAAAGATACCGGCCGCGTCACTTACGTTTCCATCACCGACAAGGAAGCGCTGCAAGCGCTTCAGTTTTGCACGCGCATGGAGGGCATCATCCCGGCCCTTGAGCCCAGCCACGCGCTGGCGCAGGTCATGAAGCTCGCGCCTACGCTCCCCAAGGACAACCTGCTCGTGATGAACCTCTGCGGCCGCGGCGACAAAGACCTGTTCACGGTCGCCAAGGCGCTGGGCATGAAAATCTGATCCGGAGCCAGGATGAAGACCGATACACGCATCGAACAGCGGTTCGCTAAGCTCAAAGCCGAGGGCCGCGCTGCCCTCGTCACCTTTGTGACCGCCGGCGACCCGAACTACGCCACATCCCTGAAAATCATTTCTGGACTGCCCGGCGCCGGTGCCGACGTCATCGAAATAGGCATGCCGTTTTCCGATCCGATGGCGGACGGCCCACCGATCCAGGCCTCAGGCTTGCGCGCCCTCAAAGCCGGCCAGAACATGAAGAAGACGCTGCAGCTGGTGCGCGATTTCCGCAACTCCGACAGCGAAACGCCGATCGTGCTGATGGGCTACTACAATCCGATCTACGTTTATGGCAATGAGCGCTTCCTGGACGATGCCGTTGCTGCCGGGGTGGACGGCCTGATCGTTGTCGATGTCCCGCCCGAGGCCGACGACGAATTGTGCATTCCAGCACTCGCTCGCGGTCTCAACTTCATCCGCTTGGCTACGCCGACAACTGACGACCGCCGCCTGCCGATGGTGCTCCAGAACACATCCGGCTTCGTCTACTATGTCTCGATCACCGGCATCACGGGGGCAGCTGCCCCTGTTGCGACCGACGTCGGTCGCCACGTCGCGCGCATCAAGCAGGCCACCGACCTGCCCGTCGCGATCGGTTTCGGAGTGAGAACACCGCAGCAGGCTAAAGACCTCGCCGCACATGGCGACGGCGTCGTGGTCGGTTCGGCTCTCGTGAATAAAATTGCCGCCAGCCTCGACGCCGCCGGAAATCCGACAGACAGCACCGTGCGCGAGGTGCTACAACTCGTGGCGAGCCTGAGCGGAGCCTTGAAGTCGGCCTGAGCTGGCCTTCCTGCATCACGACGTCTGTAAAACCGTAACCAAACCCCGCAACGGCCCACAGATTGCGACGCGCTAGCCCTGAAACAAACGCACCCGGCGTGCTATGGATGCTTGATCGATCAACGTCTCCGCATCCTGAGGAGCGAGAATAGCGTGAACTGGATCAATAACGTCGTCCGGCCGAAGATCCGCAGCTTCCTGACAACGAAGCGGGAAGTGCCGGACAATCTCTGGGTCAAATGCCCGGAGAGCGGCCAGATGGTCTTCTACAAAGACCTGGAGTCGAATCAGTTCGTGGTGCCCGGTTCCGGCTATCACATGCGGATGGGCGCGAAATCGCGCCTTGTCGCGCTCTTTGACGGCGGCGCGTACGAAACCATTTCCGTGCCGCCAGTACCGCAGGATCCGCTCAAATTCCGCGATGGCCGCCGCTATACCGAGCGCCTCAAGGATGCCAAGACCAAAACCAGCCTTGAAGACGCGGTTCTCATCGGCGAAGGCAGGCTCGACGGCCAAAATATAGTCTCCGCCGCGCAGGATTTCGACTTCATGGGCGGTTCTCTCGGCATGGCCGCCGGCGAAGCCGTGATCACCGGCCTGACCCGTGCGCTGGAAAAGGGGACGCCCTTTATTCTCTTCGCAGCCTCCGGCGGCGCCCGGATGCAGGAAGGGATCCTGTCGCTGATGCAGATGCCGCGCACGACAATCGCCGTGCAACGCCTGCGTGAGGCGGGGCTGCCCTACATCGTCGTCCTGACCGATCCGACCACGGGTGGCGTCACCGCGTCGTACGCCATGCTGGGCGATGTCCATATCGCCGAGCCCGGCGCGCTCATTTGTTTTGCCGGTCCGCGCGTCATCCAGCAGACCATTCGCGAACAGTTGCCGGATGGATTCCAGCGCTCCGAGTATCTCCTCGACCACGGCATGATTGACATGGTCGTGCACCGTCACAAGCTGCGCGAAACCCTGTCTCGCGTGTGCCGCATCCTTATGAACGGGGGCGGCAAGGCGAAGCGCGCCAACGGCCACGCGTCGGCCAACGGCCGGATGATTGAAACGACCGCGCGCGAAGCCGCTGTTCTCGAAGTCCGCCCGATGGACGTTGCGTCACCTGTAGTCGGCGACGGCGCTGGTCGCGACGCGACGGCAAAGACGTCGAAACCTCTGGCCAAAGACAAGTCATCGCCGGCGTAAAGTCGCGGCAGCTTGCACGGTCGACCATCTGCCGCAGGACCTTCACGGTATGGTGACCCATCCGCTCGGTCCACGGCCCCGCCGGACGACGTAAGACAACGCATTGCAGACGGCCCACGAACCTCGACCGGGCCCCGATCGAAGAGCCCGCGATGCTGACGAGCGACAAGCTCCTGGCCGACCTTAAATTGCTTCACCCGAAGCTGATTGACCTGTCCCTCGGCCGCATCGAACGGCTGCTGGAAAAGCTTGGCGATCCGCATAAGAGATTGCCCCCCGTCATCCACATAGCCGGCACCAACGGCAAGGGCTCGACGACGGCGTTTATGAAGGCGATGCTTTCGGCCGCAGGGCTGCGCGTGCATGTCTACACCTCGCCGCATCTGGTGCGTTTTCACGAACGCATCGAACTGTCGGGCTCCGATGGCATCTCGCGCCCAATCGGCGAAGAGCAGCTTGTTGACGTTCTGACGCGGACGCAGGCCGTCAACGACGGCGACGACATCACCCAATTCGAAATCACGACCGCGGCGGCATTTCTGGCCTATGCCGAAACGCCCGCCGACGTGCTCTTGCTCGAAGTCGGCCTCGGCGGCCGTCTTGACGCGACCAACGTCATCGACCGTCCAGCCCTCACCGTCATCACGCCGATCAGCCTTGATCATGCGGAAAAACTCGGTGCGACAATCGGCAAGATCGCTGCCGAGAAGGCTGGTATCCTGAAACGCGGCGTAACGTGTGTTGTTGCCCAGCAGACCGACGAGGGATTGGATGTCATTCGGCAAACAGCGGCCCGCGTGGGCGCAAATCTCGTGATCTGGGGGCAGGATTTCGACGCATTCGAACAGAACGGCCGGCTCGTCGTTCAAACTGAAACGCATGTCCTCGATCTGCCGCTGCCGGCGCTCGTCGGACGCCATCAGATTGTCAACGCCGGCACCGCCGTTGCCGCGGCTCTGCAGCTGGACGAACTGCTCCAGAATGAAGCCGCAATCGAGCGCGGGTTGACGACGGCCAAATGGCCGGCTCGCATGCAGCGCCTCGACAGCGGCCCGCTGCCCGACCTTCTCGGGCGCGGCTCGGAACTTTGGCTCGATGGCGGCCACAACCCCTCCGCTGGGATTGCACTCGCGCAGACGTTGGCAGACCTTGAAGAACGCGCTTCCAAGCCGCTCTATATCGTATGCGGGATGATGGGGCTGAAGGACGCCGCCGGTTTTCTGTCCCCATTTCGCGGCATTGCGCGCCACATCGTGACGGTCCCGATCCCCGGTGCCCACGAAGCGCCCTTCACGCCAGACGCCCTGGCCGACGTGGCCCACCGCGTCGACCTCTCCGCTGAGAGTGCCGTCGATATTGAAAGCGCACTGAAGCGCATCGAACTGTTGGACGGCGCACCCAAACGAGTCCTCATCTGTGGCTCGCTTTACCTGGCCGGCCACGTGCTCGCGCGCCAGGAAGGCGTCGAGGTCCAGGGCAACTGAACAACAAGTCAAAGAAAAGGGCCGCGCAGCAATTGCCACGCGGTCCCGAAATAATACCCTACGCGGCGCGGTTTAGACGAGCGCGCCGTTGATGAAATCTTCCAGGCGCTTCTTCTGCACCATGGCGCCCGACTGACGGGCCTTGACCTCGCCGCCCTTGAACACGATTAGCGTCGGCATTGCCTGAATGGCGTACTTGGTCGTGATGCCCGGGCTCTTGTCGACATCAACCTTCACGACCTTGACCTTGCCCTTCATGTCGGCGGCCACCGCGTCCAGCGTCGGTGCCATCGCTTTACACGGCCCGCACCATTCGGCGTAAAAGTCCACCACGACCGGCTCGGATGACTTCAGCACCACTTCGTCGAAGGTGCTGTCGGAAACGACGGGAGTTTCGTTGCCCATGATGGTCTCTCTGTTGATGCCGGCGCAGGTGCAACCGGCTCATATCGGATGCAAGACTTAGGAACGACGGCCACCCGCGTCAAGGCTGCCCAGATCGAGCTGCCACAGAGCATCGCTGTATCTATCTAGAATTGTTTGAGGAATTTCCATCAGATGCGGCACTTCCGTCCATAGCAGCGCGGCGCGGATGAGCTTATCGCGGTAGATCTCTTTGAGCGCAATTGTGTAGGCGGCGAGCTGGTAGAGGTAAACCGGCGCGACATCCGCAATGGCAGCCGGGGCGGCGCGGTTGGTTTTGTAATCGATAATCAGGACGGCATCGTCTGTCACGGCAAGGCGATCGAGCTGCCCCGTCAGCTTCAAGGCCGGTCCGCGGCCCGACGGATGCGGGATTTCGGCGACGATCGGCACCTCGGCCCGGCTCGCAGCCGAAAACAGCACGCCGAACGCCGTATGATCGACGATCGCCAGCGCCTCCGCAGCGATACTGTGTCTCGTTCGTGCAGGCAGATGCCCGGCGCGCGTTTCGAGGTAGACGGCTGCCGCTGCGGCTCGGCGATCCGGCTGGATACCGGGCAGATGTTCAAGCAACGCATGTGTCAGCGTGCCCCGCAGAAAACGATCACCGGCGAGGCCCGCACCGTGCCGCGTGCTGCATGCCGGCGCAAGGGCTGACGGTTCGGCCAAGGGATCGGCTGTCGGTTCCTTGGGCAGCGGCTCACCGTCGTCGTCGCTGTCGTAGGGGGCCAGTCGCGACGGCGCCAACGGGATGCTGAGAGATCTTTCCCGCGGAGCCGGCGTCGACGCCCAGGCCGGCCGCTCCTGAGCGGTGACGTCGTCGGTCCCGACATTCGCTTTGCCGTCGGGGCCAGTTCCATCGGCCTGCGCCACGTCAGACCGGTACAGTATCGCGTCTTCGCCCGGCGCGTCGGGTGATACGGCGAGCGCTGCGCAGACGAGGTCGAACCAGCAGCCGCCTTCACGTCTGGGCTTTTTGTTTCTCTCAAAACCGGCCACGATGAGTCGGTCACGCGGCCGCGTCATCGCAACGTACAGCAGCCGGTTGCGCTCATGCTGATCGCGCGTCTGGGCCAGTGCTCGCGCCTTTTGGATCGGCTCCAGGATGCCGGATCCCGGAATGGGCCAGACGAAAGGCGCCGCATCATCCGGGGATCGGCGCAAATCCTCCAGAACCAGTGGTTTACCGCCGCCGCTACCGCCCGCTCCCGTCGCGCACGTGTCCGGCAAGAAGACGATCGGCGCTTCAAGTCCCTTCGCGCCGTGCACGGTCATGATTCGTACTTCTTCGCGGGCGTGCTCTGTGTCGCGTTTAATTTCACGCTCGTCCTTGGCCAGGGCATGCAGAAATCCAGTCAGAGAGGCCGGAGCTCCGTCGTCGTAGGTCAACGCGACGTTGAGGAATTCGTCGATCGGATCGACGGCGTCGGGTCCAAGACGGCCGATGAGCTTGGCGCGAACCTCGTCACGGTCGAGCAGGCTTGCCCAGAATTCAAACGGAGGTGTGAAGTCCGCCGCCTTGCGCCAGCGCTTCAAGGTGTCGCCAGCAGCGGCGTAGCGGACATCCGCATCGGTATGACTGAGCAGCGACTTCCACAGCGTGCCTTTGCGCCCATGCGACAGCCGCAGCAGATCGTCATCGTTGAAATCGAAGATGGGGCTTTTCAACACCTCGGCGAGGGCCAGATCGTCTTCAGGCAGCGTCAGAAAGTTGCCCAGAGAGATCAGATCCTGCACGGCAATGTGCTGCGTCAGCGCCAGACGGTCTGCACCGGCAACGGGCACACCCGCAGCTTTCAATGCCGCGACCATGGGACCGGCGAGCGGCCGACGTTTGCGTACCAAAATCAGGATATCGCCTGCCCGCACGGCACGGCCGGCCGACGGCAGCGGCTCGCCAGTATCGAGCCATCCGCGAATGGTGGCAGCAATCCGGTTGGCAAGCCGCAGCGACGGCGCCATTACCGACGTCTCGTCCAGCGGCGACCATGGATCGGCCGAATCCCCGTCGATCCACGGCTCCGGCCGCCAGATTTCGACGCATCCCGCCTGACCCAGCCGTTTGGCGATATGGCGCATTCCGGCGGGCCCGGCAGGAACACCCGGAGTTCGGTTCATGTCGGCAAAGACCGTATCGACGGCGTCCAATACCGGAGCCGTTGTGCGGAATGACACGTTGAGATCGACGCGATGAAACGGCGCCCCGGCGTCGCGTGCCAGCGCGGCAAACCGGTCGCCCATATCGGCAAACATTTCCGGTGCCGCTCCCTGAAACGAGTAGATCGACTGCTTCTCGTCGCCGACGGCGAAGATGGTGCGAACATCGTCGCGCGTTCCGCTGCCGGCGAAGAATTCCTCCGCGAGCCGCCCCACGACCTGCCATTGCGAAGGGCTGGTATCCTGACTCTCGTCGACAAGTAGATGTTCCAGGCCGCTGTCGAGCTTGTAAAGAACCCACTCGGCGGAGCTCCGCGTGGCAAGCAGCGTCTTCGTCCGCGCGATGAGATCATCGAAGTCGAGAGCCGCCCGCCTCGCTTTGGCTTCGTCATATTTCTGCAGCACGGCATCCACGAGCCGGTAGAGTGCGACGGTCGCCTCGACCACCTCGCAGCCTTTGAGTTCGGCCCAAAGCGGCACGAATTGCCCCTGAGCCCGTGTCAGCAACGCGTCTTCCACCGGGTGCGCTTTGGCGAGAGGCTTCGTCATCAGAGATTTGCGCGGCTCGCCTTTATCAGTCAGGAACAATTCGCTGAGGAGGTCACGTCGCGTCGTCGGCTTGCGAGCGGCAGCGATCGCACGCAGACACTCGGCGCGATCCAGATCCGTTTTGCCGCCGCCGGACAAAATGTCCACAAGGCGCGCACAATCACTGTCGGTCAGGAGCGTAGCGAGATCGGCAGTCAGCGTTTCGCTGGTCACCGCTCCCCGGACGGCGAAATACCCTCGCAGCATGGCCTCCGACTTGGCCAGACCCTCTTTCGCGCTCGGCAATCGCACCGCGTCTTCGATCCACCGACGTTCGTTCAGCGCCGCAGTCAGCACATCGTCGAAACGGTCGTCGGCCGCGCGCGCCACGGCGCAGGTGAGCGCTTTTCCAAGCGGTGATTCCCGTCTGTGGCACGCCTCGACCAGCACGCTGTCGATCGCCTGCCGCCGCAATTCGCGCGCCTCGACCTCATCGAGAATGGCAAAGCCCGGGGTCACGCCGGCTTCGAGTGGAAACCTTTGCAACAGTCGTTCCGAGAAAGCGTGGATCGTTTGAACTTTGAAGCCGCCTGGCGTCTCGATCGAGGCCGTAAACAGCGTCCGCGCCCGCGCCGCCTCTTCCAGCGTGGGTGCCCGCGACAGGAGCTTTGTCAAATCGGCGTCGAGCGCTGCGGAGGTCATCGTCACCCACCGCGCGAGATCGTCGAAGACCCGTTTCGACATTTCCGACGCCGCCGCCTTCGTGTAGGTCAGGCACAGAATTTTCTGCGGCGCCACACCGGCGAGAAGCAATCGTAACACGCGCATTTTGAGAACATGCGTCTTGCCGGTCCCGGCATTCGCGCTGACCCAAACGGACGCGGCCGGATCTGACGCTTGGTGCTGCACGCGGATGGTGCGCGCCAACTCGGCGTCAAGATCGATCATCCGGGCATTCATGCCTCTGTTTCCTCCGGACCTTCGACTTCGCTGGCCGTCCACTCTGCAACGCGCGCCAAATGCGCATATTCATCGAACGCGTATGAAAAGCCGGACCTTCGCACCGGCCGATAGGGCGTCTGCGGGTCATCGAAGCGCGCGATGTGTTTCATAAGCCCGGCGAGTGTCTCGGCGGCAAGAGCAGCGATATCTGGACATTTAATGCAGTCATCCGAGCCGGGCGGTTCCCCGCCCGAGGCGCGGATGTAGCGCAGCTCCGCGATATCGCGCTTTGCCACGCCGGCAAATCCCGCGTCGAGCGCGATCGCGGCTTCAAGCGGCAATTGCGGCGCGCGGCCTTCGTTGACCTTCTTGGAGTTGGGAGGAGTGCCCGTCTTATAGTCCGTGATGATAAGACCGCACGGCCCGACATCGATGCGGTCAGCGCGGGCCGTGAGCGTGAATGGCCCGCCCGGCGCTGAAAACACCAATTGACCGCTTGTTTCTGAAATAACGGTTTCAATCGACCTTCGGCGGACGGGCTCCGTTTCCGCAAACCATTCGGCAAAGCGCAGAAACCGCGGCACCCAGAACGCAGCAATTCGTGGATGCGTGCGGTACGCGTCCAGAATGCCCCTTGCCTTGTCGGCGAGCTCGGTCGCGATGTCGACTGGCAACGTGGACGGATGCGCCTTGGCAAACAAAGAGAGTGCCTCGTGGATGATGCTGCCGCGTAGCGCCGGCCCCGGCTCCGTGCCGAGCGGGTCCAGCGACTCAAGTCCCAATATTTCGCGCGCGAAAATGGCATAGGGGTTGCCAATGAATTTTTCGACGCGCGAGACCGACAGCTTGCGCGGCCGCACGCTCAGCGGAGGACAAGGCTCGGGGCATTTGGCGCTAGGCCGGCGCGCGACGACATCCCGTTGCCGCGCCCACGCGAGCCACGGCAGGGGCGGCCGCAGCTCGTCCCGCGCTCCCGCTCCATCGAGCAGGGCTTGCAGCCGCAGCAACCAACGCGACGCCACCGCTGGAACGCCGTCCACCTTCTGCGCTCGCGTCAAAATCACCTGCCGCGCACCGAGCATCGAAATGAAGTCGTGCGCGGCCTGCCCGATCTTTTCTTCCGGTGACGGCAATTTCAGATCGCTGCGCATGGGCCGATTGAGCCATGGTCCTGGATCGGCGGATTCAGGCCACGTTCCGTCGTTAAGAGAGCCGAGAATGACAATGTCAGGCTGTTGCAGACGGGCTTCAAATGGCCCCCAAATGAATAGCCGAGGGTGGACAGGCACGCGCGGCCGCACATTCAAGCCTGCAACGAGACTGCGATAAAAATCGGGATAGTCCGCGGCCGGGATCGCGACCGGCGGCAACGCATCGTCGAGCAGCTCGGCAAAAAAACGCTGCGCGGCATCCCCCGCCTCTCCTTGCCACAAAGGCGACGGCGCGGCCTCACCATCTGGCAGCCGGGCAAGATTTTCGGCAACCGCGACATGTGCACTTGCCAACTCCGCGATCGTATGCGCTTCGACCGCCGAGGTAATGGCCGCTAGCGGTTTGAATGCGCCGCTCAGCGACTGCACGAGATCATGGGCTGCGTTCCAATCCTCTGGCCACAGTCGACGTACGGCCTTGTGACGACGTTCGCCGGTGTCTGTTTCGTGCTGGGCCTTCTCGATTGCCGCCGCGACGCCCTCCAGCCCTTGTCCGAAGAACGGCGTGCGGAAAGCTGCAATTTCGAGCGCCCGCGCCGCACGCCGGATTGCGAAAGGATCGCGCCCGAGCCGCGTCAGGGGATGCTTCAGCAATGACATCAGGGTTGCTGGCGCGTAGCCGTCGGCATGCGCGGCGATGACCAGATCTAGAAAGGCGCCAGGAACGGTTTTCGCGAACGGCCGGCCGGCGGAATCGTCGACGCGAATGCCCCAGCTTTCGAGCCGGATGGCGACCCGCCGCGCCAGAAGACGATCGGGCGAAACGAGCGCTGCGGTACGCTGTGGTGTCTCGGCGGCGTGCCGCAGAATGAGCGCGATGGCTTCCGCTTCGTCCTGCGCCGAGGGTGCTTCGAGCAGGCTGAGGCCATCGAGCGCCGCCGCGCGCGTCGCCGTTTCAGCCAATTTGGCAACATAGCCGTGCCATTGCCCCGTCGTGCGTGATGGCCGCAAGGCTTCTGAAATAAGGGTTTCGCGCGCTGCCTGCCGTGGGTCGACAGCGGCCCCCCGCAGCACGGCCACATCGTCTCGCGTTAAACCGAGGGACTTCAGAAGTTTCGCCAAGCCATGCTGAGGATGCTCTGCATGGGCATTCGCTGGCTTGTCGGCGAGAATATCGTCCCAGCTGGCAGTGTCGAGACTGAGATCGAGTGCTGGCAGCACGATCGCACCATTCGGCAAAGCGGCAACCGCGCGCATCAGTTGCACGGTCGCCGGCACGGAGCCGGTCACGCCCGCGACGATCACCGGGCCTTGCGGCGGGGAATGCGCGAGCCGTTCCGCGTCCGCCCGGATCACCGCGTTGCGTCGCTCTGCCGACGATAGCAATCCATTGAGCTGGAGATAAGACGGCCAATGAGTGGTCACGATCTGAAGAAACTGCAGTGTCTTCTGCCAGTGTTCAGAAAAGTTCTCCGGCACAAGCGAGCCAAGTTCGTCCAGCGATACGCCTTCCGTTTCCACCATATCCATCAGGCGGGCGAGTTCAGCCGCCAGCGTCGCGGCTTGCGCAGGCGTTGCCGCCCCGGCCGCGACAGTCTCGATGCCGCCATCGTCGCGCCCGCGCATGGCCTCCGACCAGCGCAACACAAGCTGTGTCAACACCAGCCGGCGGTGCATCTCGCTGATTGCAGGACCAAGCACCGCGGCGCGTTCGCCGCGAGCAGCATCGGTGACGAGGGACAAATCTTCATCACCCTCCGAGATCGGCAGGATCGAAGGCAGCAACATGGCGCGTCCGTCACCGGCAGCCAGGAACGCATCCTGCAACGCCCGCGTGGCACGCCGCGTCGGCAGATAAAGCGTCACGCCGGTAAGATCGACTGGACTGGGTTTTGGACCGCCAGGCGCCGGCAAATCGCCACGCAACAGGGCGCTCGCCAGTGCACGTAGAAATGGTTGCCCGGCCGGCACCGTGTAAATGCGCCGCTGACCGGCGTTCGCGTCAGCGGACATCGAGTTTCAATCGTTGTTCGGCATCGGCCAGCGCTTCCGGTGTCCCAACGTGCATCCATACGCCGTCGAGCCGAACACCATAGAGCCGGCGCTCTGCCATGGCGCGGTCCCACGGCTTGTTGAGCGAGAACGCCCCTTTCGGTGCGTTTTTGAACAAGCGGGGATGCGCAATTGAAACACCTGTGAACACGAACGGCGCTTCTTGCCGTTCCAGCCGCCGCGTCAAGATCCCCGTCGGCTCCATGTTGAAATCGCCGTGGCCGTCATAGCCGACGCTCGTTGCGGCGAGCGCCAGCAGCATCAGACCGTCCATGCGCTCTGCGTCCCAGGCGGCGATCAACCGCCGGATCGAACCGCCGATGCCCTCGATCCATGCCGTGTCTGAATTGTGGATGAGAAACGGCTTGTCTCCGAGGAGTGGCAGTGCGTTCACGACGCCGCCGCCTGTATCGAGCAACCGGCCGCGCTCGTCGGATACAAAAATTCGAGGCGACGTCCGGCCCTTCAGATGGGCTTCGAGCTGATCTGCGAGGTAATGTACGTTGACGATAACCCGAGTAATCCCGGCGGCCTCCAGCCTGTCGAGGGCATGGTCGATGAGCGCCCGCCCGCCAAGGCGGACCAGCGGTTTGGGAACCATGTCGGTCAGCGGCCGCATGCGTGTGCCGAGCCCGGCGCCGAGGATCATGGCGGTATCGATCACGAATGAGCTCCGTTGCGGCGGATCAGGCTAGGCCGACGGGACCCGCGCCCTAAGGCCGGCGGGAAAATGCAAATCGTACCATCCTGCCAGTTGGGTGAGATCTGGATGCGCCAGGTCCCGTTCCAGATAGCGCCATATGCGCGGAATGTGACGCAGATAGTTGAGCTTACCGTCGCGTTTCCACAGCCGTGCGAAGATCCCGAGTATCTTTGTGTTTCGCTGTGCCCCCAGAGCAGCATACGCAAACCGAAACTGGCCCTCATCAAAGGCCGGCTCGCGGGCTGCCACGGCGGTCACATAGCGCGCATACAGCCGATCCTCGATATCGGGGGCAACGTCGAGGCGCGCATCCTGCAATAAAGACACCAGATCAAAAGCCGGATGCCCGATAAGTGCATCCTGAAAATCGATAAGGCCGACGGTGTTGGACGCCGCGCCGCCACGTTCCGGCATGAAGAGCAGATTGGGCGAATGATAATCGCGCAACGCGATTGTTTGTTCGTCGAGGCCGCAGATCCGGTCCAGAACGTCCGCCCAGGCAGCATCGAAGGCCGCGCGCGCATCGTTGCTAATCGTCGCTCCTTTCATGAGCGGCCAGTACCAATCCGGCAGCAGCGTCGTCTCGATTTCGTAAGCGCCGCGATCATAAAGGCCGATCGTTGCACCACTCCCCTGGCCCGCATTCCAAGCTAACACACGCGCGGCATCGATCCCGCGCATCGCCACGAGCGTATCCGTAGCCGCCGCCCACATCGTCTCAAGGTCACTCCCCGCGGCGACTTCCGACCCAAACACGCGATCGCCGAGATCACCGATCAACATCAGGCCGCGCGCGTGATCGGCGGCATGAATCTCCGGCACCACCAGGCCGCCGGATTGGAGCAGCTTTGCGACGCTTTCAAACGCTGACGTGCCTTCGGCCAGATGGGCAATGCGGCTATACGGCTGGCCGTCTTTGATCGCGGGGCCATCCGGTTGCGGCGGCCAATCCATCAGGATCAGCGGCTGGCCGTCGTGCGCAAGCCGCGCATAGGCACGCGGCGAAGCATCCCCTTGCAGGTAGGCGATCGGCGTCTCGGGCCGGATCGCGTTCTCATCGAGAAATTGAGCAATCTCGCGCAATCGGGCGAGGCGTTCATTCCACGAGCCCGCGGCCCGGACTGTGATCTCGCGCCGGTCCTGGGCTTGGCCCTCCGCCAGAAGGATGTCGAGACGATCCGGGCCGAGCAACGACGGCGCCCGCTCCGGCCACTCGATAAGAATTGCGCTGCGCTCCGCCAGGTCCGCGAGACCCAGTTCCAGCGCTTCGGCTTCATCGGACAGTCTGTAGAGATCGACGTGCGCCAGCCCGAGCCGCGGCGCGTCGTAGGTTTGAACGAGCGCGAATGTCGGGCTCGGCACTTCTGCATCGGCATCGCCGATAACCGCGCGGATCAGCGCGCGTGCCAACGTCGTCTTGCCGGCACCCAAGTCGCCGTGCAGCGCCAGCGTGTCGCCAGCGCGAAGCTTCAAGCCGATCAGTTCGGCAAGGCGGCGGACGGCGGTTTCGCTGGCCTCAGGAAGCGTCCATGTTGTTGGCATATGCGGGCGCGCGCTCGTCCGACTCTTCGATGACAACCGGCCCGGCGGGCCGCTGCGGCAACCGTACCGTGATGCGCGTTCCAATTCCAGGCTTGCTGTTGAGGATCACGCGGCCCTTGTGCAGTTCGGCAAGGCTCCGCACCAGCGACAGTCCAAGTCCGGGTCCGCGATGTTCCGAACCCTGGCTGCGGCTTTCGAAGCGATCGAACACGCGCGGCTGCTGTTCCACGGGGATCCCGACCCCATTGTCCTCGACGGCAAAGCAGATTTCGCTGCCCTCGCGCCAGCACTCGAGGCGTACGACACCACCCGGACGCGAGAAACCGATGGCGTTCGACATCAGATTATATAGGATTTGCCGCACGCGCGCTTCGTCGGCGATGAACGGGCCGATATGATCTTCCAGCGCGACATCGATTGTCAGACCGGCTGTCACCGCCTTTTCGCGAAGCGCGAGAATGGTCGCATCGATGACTTCACGCGCCTCGACGCTCGTCAGCCGTAACTCAAGTGCCCCAGCGTCGATCGTGGCCAGATCGAGGATGCCGTCGATGATCGACAACAGCGATTTCGACGACAGCGAGATATGCCCTAGATACTCGCTCTGCTTGGGTGACAATGCGCCAAGCTTCGGACTGGCCATGAATTCGCTGAAACCGATGATGTTGGTCAGCGGCGTACGCAGTTCGTAAGACACATGCCCGATGAAGCGATTCTTTAAGTTGTCGGCCGCGACAAGGGCTTCGTTGCGTTCGCGGAGCGTTCGCTCGTAGGCCTTGGCGTCCGTAACATCGGCAAACGTCAGCAGCATGCCGCCGTCCGGCAATGGAGTTGCCGCGTAATCAACGACGCTTCCGTCCGGCCGCGTCATCTGTCCTTCCATGGGCGAGCGCGCAGCGGTGATCGAGGTCACGGCCTTCACGATTTTCTGCCACGTGTGGCCGTCGTCGAACAGAACCTTGGCATTGGCGACGAATTCGTCGATGTGCGGCGTGCTTGCCAGCAACCGGTGAGACATCCGCCAGATCTGGACAAACGCGCTATTGAACAATTTGAGGCGTCCGTCGGTGCCAAACACCGCCACACCCTCCTTCAAGCTGTTCAGTGTTTCGCCCTGCGTGCGCGTCAGCGCGACGTAACGCCGTTCCAGCGACAGCGCTTCCGTCTTGTCGTCATAGAAATAGGTCACCCCGCCATCAGGACGTCTCTCGGCGGCGACGTGCACCACGCGCCCGCTCTTCAAGTGCCACCAATCTTCGATTTCCGTCAATTCGGTATAGCAGGCGAGCAATCGCGACTTCCATTCACGGTAGTTAGCAACGTCCGGCAGCTGACTTTCTTCGCGGAGTCGGTCGAGAATGGCCCCATCCTGCGGGCCCGACTTCAACCAGGCTTCATCGAGTTGCCAGAGCGTGCGGTAGGCCTCGTTGTGGAACGTCAGGCGCCGATCGGCACTGAAAATGGCGACAGCTGTGGCAACGCGGTCGAGCGTTCTGTCGTAGGCCGCCACCTGCCGGTCGAGCGCCGTCTGGGCGTGCTCAAGAGCGGTGATGTCGATCGCCGCTCCCGCGCTCGCGTCCGCCAGCGGCAGAGCGATGACCTGATGCGGCTTTTGATCTCCGCCGACGATGAGTCCGAGCCGCTCTTCATAAATTTTGCCGGTTTTGTGCTTGCGCTCGATCGCCCGGCGTTGCCGCGATTCCAGGAGTTCGATCTGCGAGGCGATGACCTCGGCCTCACTCTCCGCCTCGACGGCCGCGACGTAGGCCTTGTTGACCCAAGTCAGCCGCCCGTTGCCATCGCGCAACCATGCCGGGTTCGGCAAGGCATTGAGCAGCGCCCGGCTCGACCGCACGTCTCGGGCGATTTTCTTCTGATGATCGAGAATGAGCCCCAGGTCGCGCTTGTAGCCGGCAACGTCCCGCATGCGCAGGATCGCGCGGCTGCCGGCCGCCCGGCCATCCGCTTCGATGTGTCCACCCGCCGCGGTCCGCAGGATCATGTTGAAAGCGCGGCCTTCGGAGAACAGCGCATCGAGTGCAGATTTCAAGTCTGCCGCCGACTTTTGCTCAAGCCACATGCCGAAACGCAAAAGCTCCTGATGACTGGCCGGCAGCCCTGGAATCCCGGTCAGCGATTGCGCGACGATTTCAAGGCCGCGGCCCTGCTCCCAATGCACGAGGACTTGCGGCTCGGCCTTGATGAGGGCCTCCGCCGAGGCCAGCCGCCTTCTCAGGTCCTGAACTTCGGTGCTGCGCTGAGTTGCCGTTCTGCGCGACGCCGCGAACGCCGACAGGATCGTCGCCACGGCCGCGAAGATTGCTGCTCCGGCCAGCGCCATCATGATCAGCGCATTGAGCCCGGCGGTTTCCGGTTCAGCCACTGCCCTGTCGTCGTTGACGTTGATCGTGACCACCAGCACGCAGGCAATGCTGGCCACCAGCAGCATGGCAAGCTCAAGCCGCGAATTTCCAATTTTGGCGCGGTAACTACTGTGCATGGTGGAGTAGGGCTGCCACTGAGGATCGCTGCCGGGAAAGCTGCGCCGGACGCGGCTGCAACTCCTCGAAAAATTTGAGAAAACGATCTACAGCCGAATCGGTACTTGGCCCCTGCGAATCGCTTTGCCGATTATGCGGAGCGATTGCAGTGCTGACCAGTGCAGCAGCCCCACAGACAGCGGCTCAGCGCAGCAAAAACGGCGCTGCCCGAGCTGGCCAGCGCCGTTATCATGTTCGGGCCGGGTGCGGCCGGCAATCCGCCGGCTGGACTAGTAGCGGTAATGTTCGGGCTTGAACGGACCCTGTTCGGGCACGCCGATGTAATCGGCTTGATCCTTCGACATCTTGGTCAGCTTCACACCGAGCTTGGCAAGGTGCAGGGCCGCAACCTTCTCGTCGAGCACTTTGGGCAAGGTATAGACCTTCTTTTCGTACTTGCCCTGATGACCCCAAAGTTCGATCTGGGCCAGCGTTTGGTTTGAAAACGATGAGGACATCACGAACGACGGGTGACCCATGGCATTGCCGAGGTTCACCAGACGGCCCTCGGACAGGAGAATAATTCGGTTGCCCTTCGGAAATTCGATTTCATCGACCTGCGGCTTGATGTTGGTCCACTTGAAGTTCTTCAGACCCGCAACCTGGATTTCGTTGTCGAAGTGGCCGATGTTGCAAACGATGGCGCGGTCTTTCATATGCCGCATGTGCTCGATCGTGATGATGTCCCGGTTGCCGGTCGCGGTGACGTAGATATCGGCGCGGGGCAGCGCATCCTCGATGGTGGCGACTTCGTAGCCCTCCATGGCGGCCTGCAGGGCGCAGATCGGGTCGACTTCCGACACGATAACGCGAGCGCCGGCTTGTCGCAGCGATGCAGCCGAACCCTTGCCGACGTCGCCGAACCCAGCCACGAACGCAACCTTGCCGGCCATCATCACGTCAGTGCCGCGACGCAGGGCGTCCACGAGCGATTCACGGCAGCCGTAGAGGTTGTCGAACTTCGATTTCGTCACCGAATCATTGACGTTGATCGCGGGAAAGAGGAGTTTTCCGGCTTCCGCGAGCTTGTACAGCCGGTGCACGCCGGTTGTCGTTTCTTCCGAAACGCCCTTGATATTCTTGGCAACCTCGGCGAACCAGCCTTTCGGCTTCTCCTTGAGTAAGCGCTTGATCAGCGCGAAAAAGATCTCTTCCTCTTCCGAGCCCGGCTGATCGAGGAATGCGGTATCGCCCTGCTCGGCCGTCAGTCCATGATGAACGAGCATCGTGGCATCGCCGCCGTCATCGAGGATCATGTTCGGCGTCCCGCCGCCCGCACTTCCATCTGGCTTGTGCCAATCGAACAGTTTCGCGGTGTAATCCCAGTACTCCGAGAGCGTCTCGCCCTTGTAGGCAAAAACCGGGATGCCCGCCGCAGCAATGGCGGCAGCGGCATGATCCTGCGTCGAGAAAATGTTGCACGACACCCAGCGGACGTCCGCGCCGAGCGCCTTGAGCGTTTCGATCAGAACGGCGGTCTGGATCGTCATGTGCAGCGAGCCGGCAATGCGCGCGCCTTTGAGCGGTTGCGACGGTCCATACTCCTCGCGGATCGCCATCAAGCCGGGCATCTCCGTCTCCGCCAAGTCGATTTCCTTGCGGCCGAAGGGAGCCAGGCTCATGTCTTTGACGATGTAGTCGGGCGAGGCGGTCATTCAGGACTCCTGGGAAGCATTGGGCGGCGCAGACGAACCGCGCCTCTCAGCGAAGCTCGGGACCATGATTGCGGCCCCTATACCCCGGCCTGCCGTACCTCGCAACAACATATAAGCAAGTCTTTATGTCCCACGTCACAGATGGGGCCCTGATGCACCATGATTGGAGACAGCACCGGCGGCAGGCTAGCCTTCATCCGCCAATTCTTCCCCAAAGCCCATCTCGACAAGCGCGACGAGAGCTTCGAGGGCTTCCGGGCCCTCCGGACCCGAACTGCGGATATGCAGCTGCGATCCAGGGCCCGCGGCCAGCATCATCAAACCCATGATCGATGAGCCACCCACGGACTGCCCATCTTTGGTGACCGTAACCGTTGCGTTGAAGCTCTCTGCGGTTTTTACGAATTTCGCTGACGCCCGCGCGTGCAAACCCTTCCGGTTGACGACGGTCACAACGGCCACAGGCTCGGGACTACCGGCAATTTCGGGCATGGGTGCGCGGCTCTCTAGCTCTCGCCCGACAGTTCCTGGCTCGCCACCTTGATGTACTTGCGCCCGGCATCGCGCGCCCGGGTGACGGCCTCCAGCATCGGCAACTCACGCCGCAGCGATGCAAGTTTCACGAGAATCGGGAGGTTGATGCCGGCGATAACCTCGACCGGGGCCTCGTCCATCACCGAAATTGCAAGATTGGAGGGCGTGCCGCCGAACATATCAGTCAGCACGATCACACCCTCGCCCGAGTCGGCGCGCTTGACGGCATCGAGAATATCGCCCCGGCGCTGGGCCATATCGTCTTCCGGCCCGATCGCGACTGTTTCCAGCTGGCTCTGCCGGCCAACGATGTGTTCGAGCGCAGCACGAAACTCAGTGGCAAGTCCGCCGTGCGTGACGATGACTAGTCCGATCATCCGGTCTTCCTTGACCCCCGCGACCGATCTGGCCGGGCTTCAGTAGCCCTGAGGTCCCATCGCGGCGCGCAGACTTACAACTGTTCGGTGCCTCGCAAAAGCCCCTTGCGGAAAGGGACTGATGCACGTGTCTTTAAGGTGAAGACCTTTGCCAGGGCTTTTGTGATAAGGCGAGTGCGAGTTTCAACGGAGCGGAAGCCTCAAACGCGGCAATTCGGAGCAGCGGAAGGCTGATCCCGAGCAAGCTTTCGAACGGCCACGGGTCCGGCAGCCGGTCCAGGTTTTGTCGATCGGATAGCTCGACAATCAACGTTAACGTGGCCCGCGCGAGGTGAGCCACCGGCAAGATACCGAGCCCTCTGACCTCGATCAGACCCTCCAACGCCGGGGGTGGCATAACGGATAGCTCGCCGCCGCTCCGCCGGACAACCACTTGATCATCGGCCACCAGCGCAAATGATGACCCGGCAAAGCAACGGTCGGTCAATCCCAACACTCTCAACGCCAGATCAGATTTTCCGCAGCCCGACGGTCCGCGCAGCAGAACGGCCTCGCCGCCGGCGGCAATGGCCGTGCCGTGCACCATAACTGTTTCAGTACCGCCGGTGGGTGCCAACCGAACCTCCGCGCGAGGTCGTGTTTTGCCGCGGCAGCCTGACGATGAAACGTGCTCCTTTCGAACTCGTTTCCGGCGCCGCGCCAGCCGGGCGGCGATTTTCCGCCCATATTTCCCCGCCGTGCGCCCGCACGATCTCACGTGAGATCGACAGGCCCAGGCCGGAATTCTTGCCCCGTAGCGCCTCGGACTGAGGACGGTCGGTATAAAACCGGTCGAAGATAATGGCCAAACGGTCTTCCGGAATGCCGGGCCCCTCATCGTCGATGCTGATCTCGACGTTCTGGGCAGTCTGCCGCACGGTAATCACCACCACGCCATCCGACGGGGAGAACGAAACGGCGTTGTCGACCAGGTTTGTGATCACCTGGCCGAGCCGGCCCTCGTGCCCCGTGACTTTCAAGGTTTGCGGGTCAACGCCGTGGTCGACAACGACCCGTACGCTGCGATCGTCTTCCGAAAGAATGTCGCGGAATATCTTGGCGACGCTGTCGACCACGTCGAACACGAGCGTCGGCACCATCGCTTGCCGCGCCAATTCGGCATCGAGCCGCGACGCATTCGACACGTCGGTGATCAAACGGTTGAGCCGCTTCAACTCATTCTTGATCTGGCGGACGAGTTCATCGCGTTGCTCCGGCGTTTTCGCATACACAAGACTTTCAGCCGTTGATCGCGCGGCGGTAAGCGGGTTCTTCAACTCGTGCGCCACATCGGCAGCGAAACTCTCACTCGATTCGATGCGACGGTAGAGCGCGGCGGTCATCGAACGAAAGGCTCGCGCAAGCTGGCCGACCTCGTCATTGCGCTCGGCATAGTCGGGCAGTTGTGCTCGGGCGTTGATGTTGCGGCTGACTTCCTCCGCTGCGTCCGACAATCGCCGGATCGGCTCGGCAACCGTGCGCGCCAGCAGAAGCGACGACACCAGCGTCGCGACGAGTGCGATCACGGCAAGCAGCGTAATCCGCCAACGCTCCTCGCCCAGTGACTTTTCGATGTCACCTGGCCGGGTCGAGAGCAACAGCGCTCCGAGGATAGCATTCGCACGCCGGATCGGGACCGCGATCGACACGATCTGATCGCCGTCGGGATCGAGCAGCAAGAGCGGTGTTGCCTTACCTTCGAGCGCCGCGCGCACTTCAGGATAAGCTGTGCCTTTGCCGCTACCGATTTCCTTATAGACCGGGAGATGTTCATCGATCAGAACCGCCGTCAACCGGGTCCAGAAATTTCGCGGCTTACTTGTTTTCTCCGGCTCCGCGGTGGGTCGCGTGAGTTGCCCCTTGGTGAGTAAGGTTGCTGTATCGACAATCAGCGTTCCGTCGCGGCCATAAATTCTGGCGCGGTTCTTCGTATGCTGGATCAGCCGGCGCAGGATGGGCGTCGCACGCTCTGGCCGGATCGACAACTGCAGCGAGGAAAATCCGTCGTCCCGATAAGGCACGCGGGCTTTGTCTGGCCGGTTGGCTTGTTCGAGGTTGATTTCAATGTTGCCTTGCTCGATGCGCGCATCGCTGGCGATCGCCGCCGCGATGAGTTCGCCTTGCGTTCGAAGCGATTCCTTTTTCGCTTCGACGAGCCAGGTTTGATAGTGGCTGAGATAATAGATCCCGCCGATCATGACGACGAGGCCGACGAGATTGGCGATCAGAATGCGCCGCGTCAGGCTCGCCGATGCTGAGCGGAATGGACGCCCGCGTTGGACGCGCCGGACAAGCCGTCGGGCTCGCCGTGCAACCGCCCGCAGCCAATCCGTCAGCACGTTCGGGACGGGAATCTGCTGGGTGTCGAGAGCCACGTCGCCTCTCCGCTCGCCCTCACGGCATGACACGTTGAAAACGAACGGGGCCGCCCTTGTCGCAAGGCAGCCCCGGCGAACCCTCAACGTGCGCGCCGATCAAGCTTCCTTGAATCGGTAGCCGACGCCGTAAAGCGTCTCGATGACATCGAAATCGTCGTCAACCTGCTTGAACTTCTTGCGCAGCCGTTTGATGTGGCTGTCGATGGTCCGGTCGTCAACATAAACCTGATCGTCGTAGGCCGCGTCCATCAGCGCATCGCGGGTCTTAACCACGCCGGGCCGTTGAGCCAGGGCCTGCAGGATCAAAAATTCCGTCACCGTGAGTGTCACGGGCTTGTTGTCCCAATGGCAGGTGTGCCGCTCCGGATCGAGCTTCAGCTTGCCCCGCTCCAGCGTATGCGAAACGGTAGGGGTCGGCGCGCTGCCATCTTTAGGTGCGAACCGTCGCAGGATCGCGCGGACCCGCTCGATGATCAGCCGCTGTGAAAACGGCTTTGTGATGTAGTCGTCTGCCCCCATCTTGAGGCCGAACAACTGGTCGATTTCCTCGTCTTTCGAAGTCAGGAAAATCACCGGCATGTCCGATTGCTGCCGAACCCGGCGCAGCAATTCCATTCCGTCCATGCGGGGCATCTTGATGTCGAAAATGCCGAGGTCGGCAGGATCTTCGGTCAACGCTTCGAGCGCGGCGGCGCCGTCATTGTATGTTCTGACCTTGTAGCCTTCGGCTTCGAGTGCCATGCCGAGAGAGGTCAGGATGTTGCGCTCGTCGTCGACCAACGCGATCGTGGTCTTTTCCTTCATGGTCCCTATATCCTCGCAGCGCCTGTTGCTTACGGCGCAATATGGCCCCAACTGGGATCAATTGTGGCAGAGCGACCGGGATGGTCGATCCGCCAGCATGCCTCGATGGTGGCGGAACCTTGTGCAGCCTTTGTCCTGAACCCTAGCTGAATAAGGCGGAAGGGGAAACCAAAGGATCGCCACCGGCTAGGACAAAATGACAGATCAGATAGCAAAATCAGCGTTCAACCCCTCCCCAGCGGCCGCTGTAAAAATACTCCTTCGGCAGGCTCTAAAGGCTGCTTTGGCAACTCTAGATCGTCAAACAGGGTCGCCTTATGCCTCTTTGGTGACCCTGGCCACCGCCGCAGACGGTGCACCACTGATTCTCATTTCGCGTCTTGCTGTCCACACCCAGAACATCCTGGCTGACCCCCGAGCCGGCCTGCTGATCGACGCAACCAGCGCCGAAGGCGACCCGCTCGCCGGTGGTCGGGTCAGCTTGACGGGCCGCCTTTCCGTTACGGAAAACGAGAATGAGAAGCGCCGCTTTCTCACCCGCCATCCGCATGCCGAAATGTATGCGGCTTTCTCCGACTTTGCCTTCTACCGCTTTACGATCGAACGGGCCCACTTCGTCGGCGGTTTTGGCCGAATCGTCGACTTAGAACCTCGCGATATTCTGATCGACGTCAGCGCGGCTGCGTCACTTGTCGACGCTGAATCCGATATCCTGGAGCACATGAACGCCGACCACACCGATGCCATTGCTCTTTATGCCGCCCACAAAATTGGCGGGCAGCAGGTCCCTTCAGACTGGAAAATGTCCGGCATTGACCCGGAGGGCCTCGATATTATTGGTCGGTCCGGAACGCTTCGAATCGATTTCGCCAACCCCATTGCGACGCCGGGTGAGGCGCGCAAGGCACTTGCCGCGTTGGCCACCGAAGCGCGGGATAAGAACCCAAAAGCTAATATTTAGGTTTTTAATCGGTCGATAGGCCTATACTTTCGAACGGGTTGAGTTCGCCCGGTGTGCGGCCTAACGAAATCCGCGCAACTGGTTGTGAAGAGCGGCCGAAGCTCCGGCTACAAAAGACCGGTGCAGCTGCAAAGAGGAATACGTCGGGCTGTCGTGCCCCGCCCCAGAGGCGCGGAATTTTTAGTTTGAACTGAAGCGAGCCCGGTGCCGATGTCGACTGAAGTTTTTCCGCTGAATGCCTGCCGCAAGCTGTCGATCAACAACTCGACGCCCGAACTGGTCGAAACCGCCATCCGGCGCAACGAAGGCCGGCTGTCCGCGTCAGGTTCATTCGTTGTCGAAACCGGCCAGCACACGGGCCGCAGTGTCAATGACAAGTTCATTGTCCGGGACGCCGACACCGACCCCGCCATCTGGTGGGACAACAACAAGTCTATGACGGAAGAGCAGTTCGACCGGCTGCTGCACGACTTCCTATCCTTCGCCAAGCTGAAAGAGCTTTTCGTCCAGGATCTCTTCGCAGGCGCCGATCCTGTTCATCGGCTGCCGACACGGGTCTTCTGCGAATATGCCTGGCATGCGCTTTTCATCCGCAATCTACTCCGCCGCCCCGGTGCCGGCGATCTCGACAGCTTCGAGCCGGGATTGACCGTCGTTGCGCTGCCGTCGTTCCGCGCCGCTCCGGACTATCACGGCACCCGCTCTGAAACCGTCATTGCGGTCAACCTCACGCGCCGCATCGTTCTGATCGGCGGCACATCTTATGCCGGCGAAATCAAGAAAAGCGTCTTCACGTATCTCAACTACCGCCTGCCGCAGAAAAACGTCATGCCGATGCACTGCTCGGCCAATGTCGGCAACAGTGGTGATAGCGCCGTTTTCTTTGGGCTGTCGGGCACCGGCAAGACGACTCTTTCCGCCGATCCGAACCGCACCCTGTTGGGCGATGACGAGCATGGCTGGTCCGAAAACGGTATCTTCAATTTCGAAGGCGGCTGTTACGCCAAAACGATCCGTCTTTCCAAGCAGGCTGAGCCGGAGATCTTTGCTGCCGCCAACCGCTTCGGCACGGTACTGGAAAACGTTGCTCTCGACGCGGCCTCGGGCGCCACCGACTTCGACGACGGCCGCCTGACGGAAAACACCCGCGCCGCCTATCCGCTCGACGCCATCGCCAACGCCAGCGAGACCGGCGTGGCTGGTCACCCTAAAAATATTGTCATGCTGACCGCCGACGCCTTCGGCGTCCTTCCGCCAATAGCAAAACTCACCCCCGCGCAGGCCGTCTACCACTTCCTCTCGGGCTACACAGCCAAAGTCGCCGGCACGGAAAAAGGCATGGGCGCCGAACCGCAGGCGACGTTCTCCACCTGCTTTGGAGCGCCGTTCATGCCGCGACATCCTGCGGTTTACGGCACGCTGCTGCGCCGGCTTATTGCCGAGCACGGCGTTGACTGCTGGCTGGTCAATACGGGTTGGACGGGAGGCAAATATGGCACCGGCAGCCGCATGCCGATCAAGGTCACGCGCGCTCTCCTCGATGCGGCTCTTTCGGGTGCTCTGAGAGGCGCGCCGATGCGCACCGATCCGATGTTCGGCTTCCAGGTGCCGCTCTCCCTTCATGGCGTCGACACAAAACTATTGACCCCCCGCGAAACTTGGACCGACCCCAAAGCCTACGACGCCACCGCGGAAGCGCTGGTGGCGATGTTTGAGAAAAACTTTGCCAAATACGAAAGTCTCGTCGATGCCGAAGTCCGCAATGCGCGCCCAGGCCTGAAATCGGCAGCCGCCGCCTGAACCGTCCGTGCGCTTCTTTCGCCCAGTAAACGTTTCACTGCAATCGCATTGCGTTCTCATGTTGAGCATGATCAAACGCGGCGCGTGCTGATATTTCCCTTCCCGCCGTAAAAGCCCTATCCTGGTCGCATGAATAATCGACCGCGCGCTGCTGGACGCCACGCGAGGGTATAAATGCTCGATTGGCTGAGCCGGATATTTGCTCAAACGCCCCAAGCGCGCGCCACCGCCGGTGTCGAACCGCCGGACACAACCGGGGTGCGCGTCAATCATGACGCCGATGTCATTACCCTCACCAGTGACGGTGCACCGGCGGGCAGGATTCTCTGGAAAGACCTGGAAGCTGTTGCAATCGTTTCAGGCAGCACGAGAACCGATCCCCCGGAACTATCGTGGTTGCTTGCCGGTGCAGACCGCCGTCGTCCGCTGCTTGTTCCGATGGGCGCTCCCGGCGAGCACACTCTCGTCCAAGCAATGCAGGCGCGTCTTGACGGATTTGACAACATGGCCGTGGTCGAGGCCATGAGCGCCAAGGGGCATGTATCGTTCACGATCTGGGACGTGGGCAAACCGCACGAAATGATCGACACATGAGACCGCCCTGCACCACATTCCATTCGCAGCCGCGATAAAACGGTGGCAATCGATCGCGCCAAGCCGACAGTCCGCCGGCCGGAGACTCTGATGAACGTCATGATGCCGGGCCATGCCCACCGCCCGCACAGGACCCGTTTCGTTCTGCATGAAAACCCGATCGCGGGAATGGCCCGGCATATGCTGACGAGCAATGTCGTGCGCGAATTGCAACGTCGCGGCTGCCTCGTCACCCGGCTAAAGATGGGTGCAAGCCTTCCCGATGTCGATTGGGCCCACTTGGCCTCTCAGAACGATGCCATAATATCGGCGGGCGGCGACGGAACGCTGCGTCAGTTGGCGTCGCATATGCCGGCCGGGCTCCTACCCGTCGGCATCATTCCACGCGGCACCGGCAATGTCCTGGCAAGCGAAATCGGGCTGGCGAAATCATTGTCGCGAGTCGCCGAGACGCTGATGCACGGACGGACGGTCGAGGTGACGGGGGCTCGCGCGAACGGCGACCCGTTCTATCTCATGGCCGGGATTGGTTTTGACGCCGAGGCCGTGCGCCGTCTCGACTTGGAGACCAAACGCAAATGGGGCCGACCAGCTTATGCGCGGCCGATCTTATCGGCACTCGCAAAAGCGCCGCCGCGATTGCACGTCAGCGCCGACGGCGGCCGCGAGGCGGAAGCGGGATGGGTTCTGATTGCCAACGCGCGATATTATGGGGGTTACTTCCGCTTGTCGGCGCAAGCAGGCTTTGAGAAGCCGAACCTGATCGTTCATCTCGTGCCGCGCGCCAGCATCGGCCGCCGGTTCGCGAACGCAACGGCGCTTGGGTTCAGCGCTCTGCAACGGATGCCGGGCATCCAGATATGGTCAGCGTCGCAACTGAAAATCACGTCGGAGGTGCCAGTGGCGGCGCAAATCGACGGGGATGAGTTCGGCACCACACCCATTGAAATAAAATGGGGTGATCCGAAGCTCGCCCTCATTGTTCCTGAGACGTATGCAGCAGGCACGGCGGCCGCGCTGGCAACCGGCTAAGAAGTCACGCCGCCGCTTCGGCAAAGGTTACCAGCTTGCGATTTTTTGCGTCCCAAAGCTTCAATCTCGCGCAATTGAAGCTCTCCGTAAGCGTCAGACGGTTCATGGTCTGCAACTCAGCACTGCCGTCTAGGCAATCCTTCAGGCGATAGTTGGGGATCATGCTGTTGAGGTGATGGATATGGTGCAGGCCGATCGAGCCTGTGAACCAGTCGAGAAGAGGGTGCAGCGCATAGTAGGAGCTGCCGTAGAGCGCCGCGACCTGGAAGGTCCAGTCGTCACTCGATTCCCAAACCGTCTCCTCGAACTGATGCTGCACGAAGAACAACCATCCACCGACCGCAGAAGCGACGTGGACGAGCGGCCAGACGATGAAGAACAGGTTTGAGTAACCGGTGAACTGACCGATGGCGCCATAGAACACGATCATTCCCGCGTTCAGTCCCAATACGCTCTTCCAGGTATCGCGCACCGAGTACGGATGGAACCAGGGGAATCGCTGGATGACCATGAAGTAGAACGGGACGCCGAGCCCGAACAGTAACAAGGGATTGCGATAGAGCCGGTAGCGCATTCGTCCGAACGACGAGAGCGCGTTCCACTCCTCGACAGTCAGCGTGTCGATATCACCGACGCCGCGCTTTTCGAGGTGACCCGACGTGGCATGATGCTGGGCATGCTCACGTCGCCATAACCCATAGGGCGTCACGGTAATCAGGCTTGTCGCCCGACCCATCCACGTATTGGCGGCGTTGGTCGAGAAGAACGAGCCGTGTCCGCAATCATGTTGAATGATGAAGAAGCGCACCACGAGCAATCCACCTGGGATGGCAAGCAGCAACGTCGCCCAGTAGTGGGTTTCGACCGTCATGAACATCGCGGTCACGATTGCCAGAAACGGCACGGCCGTTGTGACGATCTGCTGGATCGCCCGACGATTATCGGCGCCGCGAAACTTGGCGCAGTGTTGCGCCAGTTTCATAGCAGATGCCTTAAGAGCGGCGCGTTGATCGGCGACGGGTTCTATGGTCTGCGAGTCGGAAATGCGGTGTCGGGGCGCAGCCTGCGCGACGGCATAAGCTTGAGGCATCTAATCCGGATGATCTGCTGTTGACATTCGCCGATGGCATGGCGCGTAGCACATTCGTTTCCGAGGAGCGAGAGCTGTTGCACACTGGCCATCGCTTCTAGGCACTATTCCGGCGGGCCTGTGCGCACAGTGCCGCAGGTCCGCGACATTTATTGCGCTGCGATGACACCGGGCGGTCATGATTTAGATCACTTCCAATCTCGGTCTGATGATTGATGGTCGTCACGAGCAAGGCTATCGCGACTGCAAAGCCCCGCTCGTTTCGATCGTTGATGTCAGTGCTGGCCCCAAACTTCGACGACGGCGGGCGTGCCTTCGAAAAGGTTTTTCAGCCCCTTTGCCAGATCGAATCGCGAACGGTACTTGGCTTGGATCTCCTTGATCGCCAAGCGCCCGCCTTTGAACTCGAGTGGGCCATACGGATTGCCGGGATCGATCCGCTCGCGCATCGTGAACACCTCGTCGGCACCCTCCTGGAACACGACCCGGACTTCCCGTAGCGTGATCGCCCGGTCTTTGGCGACGATCCGCAGTTTCGTGAAGCCGCCTTCATTCTTACCGACTGTGATGGTGTCTTTGTCGAAGCCCGTGAACCCGGCCGTCTGCGCGCCAAGCAGCACCCAGCCTGCATTGAATTTCTTGCCTTCGCCACTCGGCCCCAGCCAGTCGGGAGCATACTGTCCTGTCACTTCGATGCGGGCTTGCCCCTTGAAGTTCGGCTTCGAGCGATAACTCATTTGGATTTCACGGACGAACTTGTCGCCCTGAATCTCAATCCACGACGTGCGCGTGTTGGCGCGGATATCGGCATTGACGGCCAGAGCCTGTTCGCTTCCGTCCATGTAAATGATCTTGAGCGTGTTGAGATGAACGTCGTTGCCTAGAACACGCAGCCGAACGCGGTCGAACTTGCCGATTTCTCCGCCGACCTTGATAACGTCGCGATCGATGCCGAACCCGACATTCTGGTAGCCGAACATCACATCGTTGCCGTCGGCGATGGGCGCCTTGCCGTCGCCGGGCGCCGGTTTGCCGGTATCGGTTTCGGCCGACAGATCACCGGTTGCCGGGCCCTTGGGCCGTTCGAGCTTGCGGCCCTCGCGCGTCTGCAACCCGAGCACCTGCAGTGCCCCTTTCCCCGTCGTGCCCTTCCAAGTGACGATCACTTTATCGATGAACTTGTCGGCGGTGCCGGGAGCGATTTCGCGGCTGCGCTCGCCCTTGCGCATATCGATCTGCCGGTCCTCATTGTGCACCGATCCATCTGAATAGGTGATCTGCACGCGCTGCACGTCGACGTTGGTCGCCCCCTTGTTCTTGACGCGCACCGCGCGGAATGCGCCGGGCGCCTTGCTGACGTCGATCGCCAGCGTGCCGTCATTGCTTGTGTCGATGGCCTCGGTTCCGATCGGAACCAGATCCTGCGCCTGCGCGACGTTGATAGCTCCGGCCGCCATCAGGGCGAGCCCAGCTACAAATAGCTTCCCAAGCATGACAGTCTCTCCCCTATATTTTCGTTGGAAGCCCCCGGCTCCAGGGCCAGAGTTATCGCAAGTGCCGTTCATGCGAAAGCCGAGGACGGCAACGCGGCTTGGAAATAAGGGCAAAACAGCTATTCGGATGCGCTCGGGCGTGTCCAAGACACATCAGCGCCTCGGGCCGTATCAGGTCTGGCCTCCGGCGTTTGCGCCCGCAGTCGCAAGATTATAACATCCTGCACCGGCTACCTTTCTGGCGGATTGAAATGACTGCGGTTCCGATCAATACGACCCGCGCCGATCCGGGCGCGATTAAATCCGCCATTGCTGATTTGAAACGCTTGCTCGCCGACCGCTGCACGACCGCCGACGCGATCTGTAGCCAGCACGCCAGCACTCTCACTGGCCTGCCGCATCAGCCACCCGATGCCGTCGCCTATCCCGAAACGGTCGAAGATGTGCGCGCGATCGTGGCCATCGCCCGCTCGCATGGGATGGCATTGATCCCCTTTGGCGCCGGCACATCGCTGGAAGGCCACGTCAACGCACCGCGCGGTGGTCTATCGGTTGATTTTTCCGGCATGTCGCGGATTGTCCGGATCGGGTCCGACGATCTCGATGTCACGATCGAGCCAGGTGTAACGCTCGACCAACTCAACTCTGCCTTGCGCGATACAGGTCTTTTCTTTCCCGTGGACCCGGGTGCCGGTAGCGCGACCCTGGGCGGAATGGCCTCGACACGGGCGTCAGGTACATCCACCGTTCGCTACGGCGCGATGCGCGAGAATGTGCTGGCGATGAAGGTCGTCCTTGCCGACGGCACATTAATTTCGACAGGCACCCGCGCCCGCAAATCGGCAGCCGGCTATGATTTGACGCGCCTTTTCGTTGGTGCAGAGGGAACGCTCGGTCTGATCGTCGAGCTGACCCTCCGCCTGCACCCTCGCCCCGAGGCCGTGTGCGCTGGCGTGGCCTCGTTCAAAAGCTTGAGATCGGCGGCGCGTGCCGCGATCATCGCCGTGCAGTCGGGACTGACGCTTGAGCGCATTGAGCTTCTGGACCAGCGCATGCTCCGGATCGTCAACGCGCAATCGGGAACAGCGTTGCCAGAGCAGGGGCCGGCGCTCTTTGTCGAGACGGCCGGTACTCTCGAATCCGCGACGCAGCATCTGGAGAGGTTCAAACAGGTCGTCGAAGACGAGCAAGGTGAGTGGCTCGGCGAAGCCGCCACCGAGGACGGCCGACGCCGACTTTGGCAGGGCCGTCACGATGCCTTCTGGTCCGTTCGCGCGGCCTACCCCGGCAAATCATTCCTGGTGACGGATGTCTGTGTGCCGATTTCCCGTCTCGCCGAATGCCTTGAAGAAACGGCCTCTGATTTGGCCCGCCATGCACTCGACGCACCCATCGTCGGCCATGTTGGCGATGGCAATTTCCACACAATCGTTGCCTTTGACCCTTCGAACGTCGACGAGGAATGGGCCGTCAGGGCCTATCTCGACCGGCTGGCACACCGTGCAATAGCCATGCACGGGACATGCACCGGGGAACACGGCATCGGTCAGGGAAAGGTCGCATATCTGTTTCACGAGGCCGGTTCTAGCCTCGACATCATGCGACAACTTAAAGTTGCTTTAGACCCGCTTGGATTGATGAACCCAGGTAAAATTTTTTGAATTCTCAGATCAGCACTTTCGACGTCCGCAGGTATTTACGCGCCGTTACCAACTGTCTGGCTAATCTGCATTCGTCCGCGCCCACTCTATCGGCTGCGGTCAGATTGCGGGGAATGGCCGGGCGGATATTCAAGGTCTCTTGACCCCCCTTCCAACACTCCGGTTGCGGTGACCTGCATTGAGCCGAATCCCGGCGGGACGCGAGGCCAACAACTCGAATGCCTTCGCCAGAGGTCATTCGAAGCGGCTCCAAGGTCAGCGCTGAACGTGAATGTGGGAACGGCACCGCGCCGCCTCACGTGCCGGAGTACCGCTGAGATGAGCCTCACCGCACAGACAGATCTCGACGTGATCGAGGCCGGCTCAAGCCAACCCCTGCCGTTCGACCTTGCCAAACCGTCGATCTCGGTCATCGGTCTTGGCTACGTCGGTGCGGTCTCGATGGCGTGCCTTGCGCACTTGGGCTTCCGCATGGTCGGCGTTGACATCTCGCGTGACCGCGTGCGCGCCATCCGCGCCGGCCGCGCTCCCAATGTCGAAGAACGCCTTGGCGAACTCCTGGCGGAAGGCGCAGCGGCCGGCCGCATCGAAGCGACGCAGAACGCCATCGCCGCCGTGCTTCAAACCGATGTGACGTTTCTATCGGTCGGCACGCCAACGGCCAAAGATGGCGGTTGTGATTTCAGCTATGTGCGCCTGGCAAGCCGCTCTATCGGCCAGGCCCTGGCGCTCAAGACGGCTTATCATGTCGTTGTGTTGCGCTGTTCGGTTCCCCCCGGCACGACGCTTGATATCGTCGTTCCCGAAATCGAATTGGCGTCCGGCAAAAAACTCGGCCGCGACTTCGGCATTTGCTTCAATCCGGAATTCTTGCGCGAAGGCATGGCCGTCGCAGACTTTTTCGCCCCACCAAAGACCGTGGTGGGCGCCTCCGACGCACGTGCTGCCGAGCTTGTCAGCCAGATCTACAACGCCATCGACAAGAACGTCGTCTTCACGTCGATCAACGTGGCCGAGATGGTCAAATACGTCGACAACGTCTGGCACGCAGCGAAGGTGGCGTTCGGCAACGAGGTCGGCCGTCTGTGCAAGTCGTTGAGCATCGACAGCCATGACGTCATGGACATCTTCATCAAGGATACGAAGCTGAACCTGTCGCCCTATTATCTGAAACCTGCGTTCGCCTTCGGTGGCTCGTGCCTGCCCAAGGAAGTGCGAGCGGTGTCTCACATTGCCGGTGCCCGCGGCGTCGAGATTCCGTTGATCGACAGTCTTATCCCGTCCAATAAGGCACACATCCGCGAAGCCTTGCGGCTGCTCGATCGGCACAAAGGCAAGCGCATCGGATTTCTTGGCGTCACCTTCAAGCCAGAAACGGACGATTTGCGCGAGAGCCCGACGCTCGACGTCATGTCCGCGCTTCTGGCGAACGGCGAGAGCCTCGCCGTATTCGATCCAAATCTCGATTTCGGTCCGCTGCAGCAGGCCCAGATAGCATACGTGCGTCATGCTGTGCCCGCGCATGCCGCAATCATGGACGCTCTGAAGGGATTGACCGTGCGATCCGCTGATGAACTGATGCGCAACTGCGAGGTCGTGGTTGTAAGTCACGCCACCGATCACTTCCGCAAGGCGGTAACAGACCGCCCGAAGAACGTTGAGATTATCGATCTCGCGCGTCTGTTTAAATCGCTGCCGCAGGATTCGGCTTATCGCGGCATTGCCTGGTGAAGAAAGTCTTGCACCACCGGGTCAATTCTCATCAATCGCGCGAAAAATAACCGTCGCGGTCCGTTTAATCCGACATCGGATCAAAAACAACTTGCCGATTGCCTTCCAGGCGACTCGCATTGACACAACAATTTCGACCGATTGTCTAAAATTCGAAACATCTTCTGCACGCGATCGCAAAGGGTCTCACGGCAGAGTGGCGTCATAGTCCTCAAGTCGTGTGGGAGCGATCCGTGGCAGACATTTTCGGTACAGCCGCCAATGATGTATTGGCCGGCACAACGGCAGCCGACCGCATCGAAGGCGGGGCCGGCAACGATCGCATCAACGGCGGCGCGGGCGACGACGAAATTCTCGGAGGCGTCGGCGCTGACATTCTGACGGGCGACGCCGGCAACGATCGCATATATGGCGAAGACGGCAACGACGGCGTTTATGGCGGCGGCGGCGATGATTTTGTCGATGGTGGCGTTGGTGACGACATTCTCTTCGGCGATGGCGGTAACGACACGCTGATCGGCGGCGTTGGCAATGACCGCATCTCCGGCGGCATCGGCAACGACACCATCGACGGTGGCGCGGGTAACGACACACTGAATGGCGAAGCCGGCGACGACACGTTCGTCTGGCGAACAGGCGACGGCCAGGACACGATCATCGGCGGAGGCGGCGCCGACCGCATCGAGTTGGTCCTTTCCGCAGCCGACATCACGGCGTCCGTGCGCGCCGATTTCGAAGCCTACCAAGCCTGGGCAGCGCAACAGGCGGCCGCTGCCGGATCGGTCGCCAACCTCGCCGCGCAGACCACGGGCGCGTCATTTACGTTCGCTTCCCTCGGGCTGACCATTTCGGTGATCGAGACCGTCGCCGTCAAAGTCGACGGCCGCGCGGTCGCCGTCGCCGACCTCATCAATTCCGCACCCGTGGCGAACGCCGCCGCTCAGATCGCCGGGGTGGAAGACCAAGTGCTCTCGGGCGCTATTGCGGCAACCGATGCCGATGGCGACGCGCTGAGCTTCGTCGTTGAAACTGGCCCGGTGAAAGGAACTGTCGCCCTCGATAGTGCGACTGGTCGATTCATTTACACGCCGGCGGCCGATATCAGCGGTAACGATAGCTTCGTCGTGCGCATCACAGATAGCCGTGGCGCCAGCGTTGCCCAGACCGTCAATGTTGCAATCGCCGCTGTCGCCGACGCACCCACGGTCGTTGCCGCTGATGCGACGGCCGTGCTGGCACAGCCCGTGGTTGGCACTGAGGCGAGCGACGTTATTGTCGGCAACGCAATACCCGCCACTGCAACCCTCGGTCTGGTCATCGGCGCAGGCCTTGCCGACATCGATGGTTCGGAAGGTCTCGCCATTCACATTGCAGGCATTCCTGATGCAGGCGCTCTGTCCGCCGGTGTCAAGCAAGCCGACGGAACTTGGCTACTGACAGCCGCTGACCTTGTCGATCTGAAGTTGACCGCGCCGACCGGCGCCGATTTTTTACTGACAGCGACCGCCACCGCGACTGACGCCAATGGCTCGGCCAGCTCGTCCTCCACCGAATTTCACGTCACATTCGATCACACCGGGCTGGGTGACGATGTGATTGACGGCGCGGGCGGCGACGACATCATCGAAGCCGGCCACGGCAATGATCGTGTGAGCGGCGGAAAGGGCGACGATACGTTCATTCAGCACGCCGGCGATGGCACCGATGTCGTCTCAGGCGGCGATGGTCACGACGTGCTCGAATTGGTCCTCTCATCGGCCGACGTCACGCCGCAATTCCTCGCCGAACTGTCGGACTTTCAAGGCTGGATGGCGAAGGGTGCGGATGGCGTATTCGGCTTCAACACTCTCGGTCTCACCGTCGACACGATCGAATATCTTGTCGTATCAGTTGACGGTCTCCCTGTAAGCATTGCCGAATTGTTGAACGTCGCACCGACGGCCGAGGCCGTCACCAAGAGCGCGACGTTCGAAGACACAGCCGTAAAGGGCCAAGTGACCGCAGTCGATGCAAACGGCGACGTGTTGACATATATGGTCGAAAAGGGTCCAGCGAACGGCACCGTGACGCTCGATCCGAACACCGGGGCGTTTGTTTACACACCGGGCCACGACATCAGCGGCAACGACAGCTTCGTCGTGCGCGTGTCGGACCCGTTTGGCGCCAGCGTCGTCCAAAAAGTCGAAGTTGCGGTTGCCGCCCAGGCCGATGCACCCACCTTGTCCGCGGTGAAAGCAGACGTCGATGTGGCGCGCATCAGCACGTTGACCGGCACGCGCGGGAACGATGTCATCCGCGGTGATCAGCATGTCGCGACAGCAACTGTGGCGCTCGTCATCGCCGCAGCCTTGATGGATACGGATGGGTCGGAAAGCCTCAGTGTCCGCATCTCTGGCGTGCCAGATGGTGCGACGCTTTCGGCCGGCGCGCGCCAGTCCGACGGCGCGTGGTTGCTTGGGCAGAAAGATCTCAACGGGCTGATGCTGACAGCGCCGACTGCGAAAGATCTGACGCTGACGGTGACCGCCATTGCGAACGATGGCACATCGGTTGCGCAGTCCTCGACTGCGCTCGATGTCGCCTTCCATCACAGCAGCAACTTGAATGACACGATTATCGCCTCGGTCGGCACCGACACCTATGACGGCGCCAACGGCATCGACACGGTCGACTACTCGTCGGCCGCGACCGCGGCCAACATCAACCTCGAATCAGGAAAGGCGTCGGGGCCTGGCACCCACACGCTGGTTGCGATCGAGAACGCTGTTGGAACCGCCCAGGATGACAATATCACCGGTAACGCGGCCGCCAACATCCTCGAAGGCGGCGCGGGCAACGATCGCGTCAACGGTGGAGCTGGCAACGATGTCCTGGTCGACGGGGCCGGAAATGACCGCTACGACGGCGGCTCGGGCTATGATGTGCTCGACTACTCGAAGGCCACGCGCGGTGTCACCGTTGATACCGATGACGGCGACGCGACCGGCATGGGTAACGATACATTCTCCAATGTAGAAAAAATCGTCGGGTCGAATTTCAACGACAGCTTCTTTGGCGACAAGGGTGTTGATACGTTCGACGGCGGCGCCGGCAACGACATGTTCCGCGGCTACGAAGGTTCTGATGTCTTCGCTGGCGGCGCGGGTAGGGACACCTTCGTCTGGCAAGAAAAAGATGTTGTTTCTGGCAAGAAATCCCAGGGTGTCGACTCCATAACGGATTTCGGTGCGGGCGACAAACTTGACTTGAGCGATATCACCGACTCGCTTTTCGGCAATCTTCTAGGGTCCGATCCCTCGACAGTGATCAAAGTGACGGACGGCGCCGTAGGATCAATGGTGGCCGTAAAGGTCGGCAATACGTTTTACGACGTGGTGGTGTTGCAGAATGTTCACGGCGTCACCGCCGCGTCCCTTATCGCCGACGGCCAACTGATCGCGTAAACAGAACTTCAACGCCGGCTCGGCTTTACAACATGAGTCGTCCGGCCTTGGTTATCAAAGCGTTTACACGTTCGGGTTACTTTGCAGGTCTGCGTCTGTCGTCATGACGGTCGCAGTCATGCTCTGACCCGTGGGATATGTCATGCGTACCTCGAGGCGGATGCTGAAACAGGTGCGCCGTGCGTTATTCGCCGCGTTCCTGTTCAGCGGCTGCATCAATATTCTGATGCTCGCCACACCCCTTTACATCCTGCAGATTTTCGAGACGGTCGTACCGCTCGCCAGCCTCGAAACGCTGGCACTGCTGTCCGCAATGGTCGCCGCCACACTGCTGACGTCTGCCGCCGTTGAAACCGCCCGCGATACGATCCTGCTACGGTCGGCGTATTGGCTCGACCACGAACTTGGCCATTACATACTTGAGAACGGTGTCCGGTTGGCGACGCCGGGCGCCGAGATGCGCCAGGACGCGGCAGCCTTGGAGCGACTGCGCGCGTTTATAGCCAGTCCGTCCATCATTCCGCTGTTCGATGCGCCATGGACACCGGTATTCCTGGCGGCGCTCTTTGTGTTGAATCCGCTGATCGGTGCCGTGGGTGCGACCTGTGCGGTGCTGCTGTTCGTGTTTTCTCTGCTTCTGAGCAAAGCAACCTCGCGCGCGGAATCCGAAAGGGCAAAAAGTGCCGAGCGTTCGCAGCAGTGGTGGCAGACGGTCACCGGCAACGCCCAGTATGCCGGCGCTCTCGGTCTTGCCCGGGGAGCCGCCGACAGCTGGGAAGTTTCAAATCGGGCGCAAATCAGTGCCGGCTATTCGATCGGTAAGCGCACCGCATTTCTGCGTGCTCTATCCCGCTTCGTCCGGATCGGGGCTCAGATCGCACTCTACGGCTGTGGCGCCTGGCTCATAATCAAGGGCGAGCTTGCGCCCGGCGCGTTGGTGGCCGCGGCGATCCTGATGGCCCGTGCGCTCTCACCGCTCGAGGGATTGGTCGGCTCCATCCGTGCGATCGGGGCTGCCGGCGCGGGCTACCGGCGGCTCGCTTCACTTCCTCCCGATGCCGTCACACCGCGCTTGACGGCGGAGGGCAACCCGGTCGCCGGCCGCATCGAGGTGCGCGACGTGACCTACTATCACCCCGGCCGAAAGACGCCGGCTCTGCGATCCGTTTCACTGGCGATCGAGCCCGGCCAGTGCATCGGGATTGTCGGGCCGAACGGGTCGGGCAAATCCACCCTGGCGGCCTTGCTCGCCGGCGCCGCGCTTCCCGCGCACGGCGCCGCCGATCTCGACGGCATTCCGATTGCAAAGTGGCAGCGTGTTGGCTCCTCGCCTCCGATCGGATACCTGCCCGACGAACCGATCCTGATCGACGGCACGGTGCATGAAAATATCGCCCGCTTCGGCGAAGCCTCGCTCATGTCCGTAGCAGAGGCTTCAATCCGCGCCGGTGTTCTTGAAACGCTGAAAGCGCTTCCTTTCGGCTTTGACACGCCCGTCGGCCCGCAAGGCCACGCGCTCGCCCTGCGCGAGCGACGCGCTGTGTCGTTCGCTCGCGCCGTGTTCGGCGCCCCGAAGATCGTCGTTGTCGACGAACCGGAACTGGGCCTCGATGGCGCTGCGCTGCGACGCCTGATCTCCACGCTCAAGGAATTGAAAGAGCGCGGCACGACGCTGGTCATCGCAACGCAAGACCCGCGTTTGCTTGAGCTGTGTACAAGTATCGTCGTCATGAACGCCGGGACGATCCAAGCTTCCGGACCAGCAGCCGACGTCAAGAACCAGATCGCCACCGAACGCCGCGCCCAGGCTGCGGCGGAACAGCCAGCCTATCACTGACCACCGCGACTGTGGCCGATGAGGACACCACGATGACCTTTATGCCGTCTTCCAGCGACTTCAACGCACAAGAGCGGCAGGTCCCGCGTCTTGATATTCGGCTGCCCATCGCGCTTGGGATGCTTGTCATTGCAATCTTTGCCGCGGCCAGCGTAGGTACGGCGGCACTTGCGCCACTCGACAAGGGTGTCGGCATGCCGGGTACGGTCATTGTCGAGAGCAAGGTGAAACCGGTTCAGCATCCACGCGGAGGCAGCATCGCGGAAATTCACGTCCGCGACGGGCAGGAAGTCAAGGCCGGCGATATTCTCGTCACCCTCGACACCCGCACCATCGATGAACAGATTGCGGCTTTGAAAGCTCAATCCGATGCGGCCCGCCGTCAGCTCGAATTGGCCCAGATGGAAACCGCCACCATCGCTGATCTCGCCGATCGCAAACTCGCAGCCAAGTCGCGCGTCCTTGCGCTCCAGCGTCAGGTTGCCGAAATCGAAAAGGAGAATGCCGGCATCAGCGCCCGCATTGCCGTGGCCGAGCAGGACCTGGAGCGCTCGATCCTGCGCGCCCCGGTGGCAGGTCGGGTTCTCGACATGCAGGTTTTCTCGCCGGGCGTCGTCATTCAGCCCGGCGCCAAGGTGATGGACATCGTTCCCGACGGCGATCGCTTGGTCATCGAAGGCCGCCTGTCGCCCAATCAAATCGAGAATGTCAAACCGGGAATGCCAGCCAAAGTCTGGCTGACGGCCCTGAGTTGGCGTGAGCAGCGGCCCTTGCCGGCGCGGCTTGCCTGGGTATCCGCCGACAGCATCGAAGATCGTCGCACGGGTCAGCCATATTTCACCGCTCGCGTCGAAATCGAGAACGCCCCGGCAGATAGTCCCAAGCGGAGCGCCCTGCAGCCAGGCATGCGAGCGGAAATCTTGTTGGTCACCGGCCAGCGGACGCTGTTCGATCAATTGGTCGAACCTGTCGTACGCAACATCAACCGCGCCTTCCGCGGCTGAGCCAACAGCAGAGACCTCGACGATGAGCCAGCCACTGTCCGCCAAGATGATCGTCAATACGGTCGGCGTCGTTGCCGCACTGATTGTAGGAGGCTGGGTGGCCTACTCCGCGTTAAAAAGTGATGCGCCCGCGATTTGCGAGGGCCGCTATCCCACATCGACGCGCTTCTCGCTAACGTCCGAAAACGGCCAACCCGTCTCTTTGAGTGAGCTGCAAGCACGGATAGGATCCAGCGAATGGGGGCTGATGGAGAACGCCCTAGTGCTGGAACCCAAGGACGGCGACAAACATCCGGTTCTGGCGGTCAGGCTCGCTGAAGGAACCAGCAGCGGATATAAACCCGATCAGCAACGCGGCGGCCTCAGCTTCGCGTGGATGCCGTCAGAAATGCGGGATGCGGCTCCGAAATCAGCCTGTCTCAGCTACCGCCTCTTTTTTCCGCCAGGCTTTGCCTTCGCCGGCGGCGGCTCGCTTCCAGGTCTGGGGATGGGTGACGCATTTGAACCGCGCGGCGATGCCGTCGTCGGTGCAGGTGCCGCCGCGCGACCAGGCTGGAGCCGCGAGGGATCACCACTGGTAAATGTTCAATTCGCAACCGATGAGGGTTGGAAAAATCCTGCCGCCTTGAATTCGAAAAAGAAATGGCCGTCTGGACGTTGGGTCAACGTCGAACAAGAAGTCATTTTAAATGATGCGGGAAAGAAGAACGGCATCATTAGGCTCTGGCTTGACGGTGAATTGATCGGCGAGAACAAGAAAATAGGATTGCGCGGCGACGAAGCGATCGTCATGTCGGGCGTCATGGCGGATATCCATTATGGCAGCGTCAGCAGCGCATCCACCGCGCCGGCCGATACGCAGATCCGAGTGTCGCCGTTCATCGTTAGGTGGCAATAATGGCTTTGTGTTCAGCTGGGAAAGATTCGTGGACCTGACGAGGCGACAAATCGCAATCATCTTCGCCGGCCTTTATTGCGCCGGTGGCGTGCTTTTGTTGTCGGATTATCTCGCCGACCATTCGGCTCCCGGAGCCCATTTACCTCTGGCTTGGCACGTCTTTCCAGTCTCGGTTGTGGTCACGATAATCGCTCTGTTGCTCGACAGTTCTGCACCCCTGGACCCGATCTGGTATGTGCCCGTCGCCGCCATCATTGGTGGCTTTCTGGCCGCAAATTGTCTTTGCGCTATTTCTCTTTTCAAAATTGTGGGCGGGCGCCGATCCAGTAGCGCTGAAAACAACGCCACGCCGTCCGCGCTGCCTGAAAATTGATCTCAATTGCGCGGCTGCTGTTCGAAACAGTATTTCGCGAGTGCGTTCAATTCTGCCAATACAGTCAGTTTACTCATTATTTACGAAGAACAAAAAATGCATTCCATGCCCTTGCGAAATCGGGGCCAAAAGTGTTTCCTGTTCAAACGCGTGGTGCCGTCCCCCATCCCCCCTAGGTGCCATGTTGTCGAGCCCGCGGTCTCCCCCCGACCGCGGGCTTTCTATTTGTCCCGCGGCAAAAATCCTTGCGCCACAGCGTCCTCAACGGAACAGAACCAACGCTCGCCCCGATCCTCGCGCACAGTCACACGCGCGTAGTCGCTGTGATGCGGCAGAATGTAAAATTTGCGGCCTGACTGAATGCGCCCCTTGATCGGACAGCCGCCCGGAGTAGCCGCGGCCGCTGCAGCATAAAGACGTTCCCTCCAGGCATCCGGCCGCTCCACCTCTCCAGCCCAAAGCCCCGCTTTGGCTTCACGCGCCTCCGTCTCTTCCACCGAGTAGCGTGCCCACAGCGTGCCGTCCGCGAAGGCGTGCCCGCCGCGAACCAACGCAGCTCCAATATCGCCGTCGTCGTCGGCGCACGAACCGGTATTGACGCCGTCGGCCTCACCGCTTTCGACACAGGACACAGTCCGGCGGCTGCGGACGCGCTTTTCAAAGGCCTGCTTGGCGACGGACCCGCAGGCCCATGATTTACCGTCGGCACGGCGACAGATTTGTGCTGGATCCAGGAGCGTCAACCCATCGAGACGGATAAGGGTGCCGCTAATCCGCAACATACCCGGGCCCGCGGCGCGTGCCACACCGCGCACGGTGGCATCGGATGGCCCGGCGTTGGGTTGCTTCGTCTCCCGCGTCGCCGTCGCATCGGAATTGTCGAACCAGTGTTGAGCGACAGGAACTGCAAACCAGAGCGCGATCGCGGCAAACAGACCCGCCGCAACCAGCGGACCGAGTGAACCCGCCCGATCCGCGACCTGTACGGCCCGCTCCGTCCGGTAAGCCCATTCGTCGTGTGCTTCGGGTGTATTGTCAAACAACTTCGGCCAGGCCCATAGAACAACTGCGACCAACGAAATGACCCCGAGAAGTCCGCTGTCCCAATCAAGTCCGAACTGAAGGCTACGGATCGCAAACCCACCGCCGGCCAGGCCCGCGATGCCGGCCAGAAGCAGTGGCACGCGCCCCGCCGCCAGCCGGGCGTTGATCGGCTCGGATGCCTCAGCCACGCCCGATCGAAGAGCCACGGCGCTGCGCACGATCAGGGCCGAACCTTTTTCCGCGCCGGCAGCCGCTCCCTCTGCCGCCGACCGGGCAACCTTGACCGCCGCCTGTCCCGCCGCCTCAGCGCCCGCCGAACCGACGGCCAGTCCCTTACGCCCGACCTCTTTCGCGCCCTCCACCGCGGCCGCCTTCGCCGCATCGAACTTGTTGCGTCGCTCCTGCCGTCGGACGAGCACCGTCGTGCGGACGTACTCTTTCCACTCGAAGCCGTCGTTTCGCCGCCACCAGCGCAAAATCTCATCTCCCGCTTATCGAGCCGGACTTATGACCCCAGTTCGGGCCGGATCGTGGCGGAGCCGGTCGCGGTGACGTCCAATTGTCATGCGATCAAGGAATGATCGCTTGAGCGCTGGACGACGTTATATTCCTGCTGGCCATCAGTATTGCCCGGCCTGCCACGTTTTGTTCTGCCATTCATTCCGTGCCGCCAATCATGGAGAACCGCCAAATGATCGCTATTCGCTCTGTCGCATCTGCTGCTTGCCTAGCCGTTGGTCTGGCGTTCACGGGGCCAGCCGCTGCTGATTTCGACCCGCCGGTGAAGAAAAAAGTCGATTGCACCAAGCCCGAGAACAAGGACCGGGCCGCCTGCAAGCCCAAGCATGGCGCGGCCAGTGACGACGAAATTTATAACGCCGGGTACTGGATGGCACGCCAGGGTCAGTATTCCGAGGCGCTGGCCGTATTCAAAATGGCCGCAGACCAGAACGATCCCCGCATTCTGACCGGCATCGGCTTCTCCACCCGTAAACTCGGCAACGTCGATGCGGCATTCGTCTATTACAGCCGGGCCCTCGATCGCGATCCGAACCTCGTCCTGACTCGGGCGTATCTCGGCGAAGCCTATATCCAGAAAGGCGACATTGCGTCGGCCGAGGGCCAATTGCGCGAGATCGCCGCCCGCTGTGGCACCGCTTGCGAGGCTTATGCGCAGCTGTCGCAGAACATCGCCATGTACAAGGCGGCCGGTACGGTCAAGGGGTGATTGCGTCGATTGATCGTCTGCCAATTGCGGCAAAGCACCCCTTGGCTCGGCATCACGGCTGAGGCACAGTCGGCCCCGGAAAGACCCGGGGTCAACTGGCCGTGCGGGCATGGGAGACGCCAGATGCTATCGACGAATTGGGTGCGCGGTCTGGCCGGTGCCGTACTCGCAGTGAACCTCTCTACAGCGGCTGTCGCCGATGACCGCACCTTTTCCAAGGATGTCGGACCGGCGAACGCGGGCTGTGACGTTGAAAGCAAGGGCGCGCCGGCATGGCAGGCCTGTGTCGGCGCCGCTCGCTCGGACATGTCCGACGACGAACTCTTTTATGCCGGCTATTGGCTCGCTAAAAACGGCCGCTACGCCGAGGCGCTCACGTACCTCAACTTGTCGCGAACGCGCGACGCCCGCGTCCTCACGTACGTCGGCTTCGCCACGCGCAAGCTGGGGGACGTCGACAAGGCGCTGCCGTTCTACGCAGCAGCACTTGCCCAGAACCCCAACTTCGTTGTTGCCCGCGCCTACCTCGGCGAAGCCTACCTGATCAAAAAAGAACCGGATCGGGCCAAAGCCGAACTCGCGGAGATCGCGACGCGCTGCGGGACCAACTGTGCCGCCTACGTCGATCTCGACCGTCACATCGCGGCCTATTTAACGGCCAAGGGGTGAGGCCGCGATTGTCGGACGGGATGAAGCGACACACGGTATGAGCCCGTCCACATCCGCCGAAACTGAGGCGAGTTCCCTCGGGCCGATGGTCACGATCGGTGTTTTGTTTTTCATTTTTGGCTTCGTCACGTGGCTGAACGGCCCGTTGATCACGTTCGTCAAACTGGCTTTCAGCTTGGACGATATCAACGCGTTCCTCGTGCCGATGGCGTTCTATTTGTCCTATTTCTTTCTCGCGCTGCCATCGTCTGCGGTTCTCCGTGCAACGGGCATGAAGCGCGGCATGGCGCTTGGCCTCTTCGTCATGGCGATCGGCGCGGCGCTGTTTGGCCACTACACGACCGCACGAATCTATACGGGCGCTTTGGCAGGGCTCTTTGTCATCGGCACGGGGCTTGCCCTTTTACAGACCGCCGCCAATCCTTACGTCAGCATACTGGGCCCGATCGGTAGCGCCGCCCGGCGCATCGCCATCATGGGGATCTGCAATAAATTCGCCGGTCTTCTCGCTCCACTTGTATTCGGCGCACTCGTACTGCACGGCCTCGATGATTTTGCCGCCCGTGTTGAAGCCGCGCCGACGCCTGAAGCCCGCGCCGTTCTCCTCGATGCCTTTGCCGCGACGGTCTGTGCGCCATATATGGCGATGGCCGTTTTGCTTGCACTGCTCGGCGTGACAATCCTGCGCTCGCGTCTGCCCGATCTCGCGTCGGCGACGGTCAATGCGAACGATAGCGGGCACGAAAAAAGCCTTCTCGCACAGCCGCACTTATGGCTCGGCGTGATTAGCATCTTTGTCTACGTCGGCGTTGAGGTCATGGCCGCCGACGCGATCGGAGTTTACGGCCAGGGCTTCGGCCTGCCGCTCGATAGCGTGCGCTTGTTCACATCCTATACCTTGGCGGCGATGCTCGCCGGTTACATCACCGGCCTCTTGCTCATTCCAAATTATGTGTCGCAGGAACGCTATCTCGCCATCTCCGCTGCACTCGGTGTCGCCCTTTGTCTCGGCGCGTACGCGACGAGCGGCATTATTTCCGTCGCCTTCATCGCCGCGCTGGGCTTTGCCAACGCCATGATGTGGCCGGCGATCTTTCCGCTCGCCATCCACGGTCTGGGCGCCAAAACCGAAACCGGGTCCGCGCTCCTGATCATGGCCGTTGTCGGCGGTGCCATCATGCCGTGGCTGTTCGCGGTCCTGAAAAGCCAGATTGACTTTCAACTCGCCTATGCCGTGCTCGCGATCCCAAGCTACCTCTTTCTGCTGCATTTTGGCCTCAGCGGCCACCGCGTTGCGAGCGCCCCGAAACGTGCGCACAACAGCAAATTGGGATAAAACCCGCCCATGATGCGGATCCCGACATGACCTGGGGCAAGAGCGACGAGACCGGCGCCAAACGCGGCTACCATCACGGCAACCTGCGGGAAGCCCTGATCAAGGCTGCGCTCGACCTCATTACCGAGAAGGGTCCGGCCGGTTTCACGTTCGCCGAAGCGGCCCGCGCCGCCGGCGTATCCCCAGCCGCTCCCTACCGTCATTTCCGCGACCGCGATGCACTGCTTGCCGACATCGCCCGCCAAGGCTTCCAGGCATTTGCCCGGGCGCTTGAAAGTGCATGGGGCGCCGGCAAACCCAACGTCCGCGTCGCTTTCGAGCGCGTCGGTCGCGCCTACCTGCATTTCGCGCGCACGGAGCCGGCGTATTTCGCCGCCATGTTCGAGAGCGGCCTTTGCGGTGCCGACTACCCCGAAATGGCCCTCGAAGGGGAGCGCGCCTTCGCCATCCTGCGCACCGCGTGCGATGCGATCCTTGAAACTATGCCCAAGGATAAGCGCCCCCCTGCCATGATGATGGCCCTGCACATCTGGTCGCTGTCGCACGGCATCGCGGCGCTGTTCGCTCGCGGCGACCGCTCCCGACGGCCGATCCCCATGACTCCCGAAGACCTCCTCGAAGCCGCCACCCTCATCTACCTCGATGGTTTGGGCGTCCCGGCGAAATAAGGCCGGGAGAGCGACAATGATTCTATTGATATCTACCAATCACCATCCATATACCATCCATACGGATGGCAACGGGATGGTGATTTCGGATGACTGACGTGCTGCGGTCGCGGCCAGATACAGAAAAAATCTCGATGAATCTGGGATTTGTGGACCTCGGGCACATCGATCTCCTGGTCCAGGATGGGTTCTATTCCAATCGAACGGATTTCATCCGTACCGCTATCCGCAACCAACTCGATCGCCATTCCGACGTCGTGAAAAAAAGTATCGGGCGCCAGTCACTGGAGTTGGGGCTGCGCCGTTACACCCGGGCGGAACTGGAGGCCGCGCGCGACGCCGGCACCATGCTCGACATCAACGTACTGGGACTTGTCACGATCGCGGCGGATGTCACCGCCGCGCTTGCCCGCGACACGATCGCGTCCGTGTCGGTGCTGGGTGCCTTCCACGCCAGCCCCGAGATCAAAGACGCTCTTGCCGACCGAATGCACTAACGGCGACGAACGCGATCGAGGACGGCCACTTGTGCAAATTAAGGATCATGCAGAATGAAGTCGACCCCACCGGAAATGCTGGAAGCGACCCGCCTCACGCGTGAAGGCCGTCTCAGCGAGGCGATGTCGTTGATCCGGAAGTTGTTGGGCTCAGACGGTCACGCGCCATCTCATGCGCGCGAGCCCGGTGCCGCTGTGGCGCCGCCGGTCCTTGATCTTGTGGCGCAAGAAGTCGTGACTGAGACGTCGCAAACAAAGCCGCATGGTGCCGAGGCTCATGCATCGACGATCGGCTTGAAGTCGACAGTAAAGAAAACGCCACTTTTCGATTTCACGCAAAACGCTGCAGTCAGCCGCACGTCGAAGCCGTCGGCCGTCTCGGATGTGGCGCCCACCTGCGGCACGTTCGTGACCGAGACTTTCAGCAACGCCGCCGGGACACGCACCTATAAGCTCTACACTCCGCGTGATGCCGCGCACGGCCCGCGTCCGCTTATCGTCATGCTGCATGGCTGCTCACAATCGGCCGATGATTTCGCAGCCGGTACCCGCATGAATTCCGCCGCCGAAGAGCACACCTGCTTTGTTGCCTACCCGGAGCAAATCTCGGCAGCCAACGTCTCAAAATGCTGGAACTGGTTTCAAACCGGCCATCAAACGCGTGACCAAGGTGAGCCGTCTATTATCGCCGGCATCGCGGCGGACATCATGAGCAAACACAACATCGATCCGCGGCGCGTTTATGTCGCCGGACTTTCGGCTGGCGGCGCTGCGGCGGCCGTTGTCGCGCACGCCTATCCTGATGTGTTCGCGGCTCTTGGAGTTCATTCTGGCTTGGCTTGTGGGGTAGCCCGGGACTTACCCTCAGCGATGACCGCGATGCAGGGCCGGCATGCACCCTACACTCCCGGCCAGCAGCACCTGATACCGACGATTGTGTTTCACGGTGATCAGGACAGAACGGTACATCCACGAAACGGCGCCGAGATCGTGAAAGGTGCCGCTGGCGGAATAGCATTCGAACCAGAGGTCGAGCACGGCACGGTGCCCCAGGGACGTCGTTACTCGCGCTCCATTCAACGGGATCGCTCAGGTAAGGAGATCATCGAGGATTGGGTCATCGACGGCGCTGGGCACGCGTGGTCTGGCGGCAGCACAGCTGGATCTTTCACCGACCCGCTGGGTCCCGACGCGACGAAGGAAATGCTGCGCTTTTTTCTCGTCCACGAACGAAGCGACCGATTCACCCAGCAGTGAAACCGCGGCCTGACCGGCGGCTGCCATTTGCCCACCCGCCAGAGCCAGTCACTCCAAAATTTCAGCGCCATCCTCTTGACAGAGCGCCATCCGCGATCCACATATGTTAATGTAATGAACATTCACATCGGGTGTGACGGCAGAAAAGGAGTGTGGGTGCAATGGATGAGATGGTCATGAAACTCGACCAATGGGGCCGGCCGGCGTGGCTAGGCCTGATGGTTATCAGTTTCATCCTGGTCTGGCCCGTCGGGCTGGCGGTTTTGGCTTTTCTTCTTTGGAGCGGACGTATGGGATGCGGATCACAAGTCAACAAGGGCCGCTGGCCGTCGCGCTGGGCCGATAAGATGGAACGCACGGCTTCGGCCTGGAGCAATGAGGTCCGCACAGGACTCGGCGGCTCCAGCGGCAACCGGGCTTTCGATGAGTATCGCGAAGCAACGCTGCGCCGTCTTGAAGACGAACAGCGCGAGTTCCGCGACTTTCTCGACAACTTGCGTCATGCCAAGGACCGGGCCGAGTTCGATCAATTTATGACCAGCCGCAAAACTGGCCCCTCTGCCAGCGGCACCACCGGCGGTACACCGGAAGCTGCCTGATAACTTTTCGATCGAGTGAGAAGGGCTCGCCCCCGCGGCGGGCCCTTTTTCGTGTGGCCGCGCGTCGCGCTGGTGCCCTCCGTCATGGAATAGCGCTATCATCGGCGCAGCATGACTGACGAAGCCAAAACCACCTCGCAACGCCGCCACCCCGACCTGCGCCACATCACCGGGCCGTTCGACATCATCGGCGATGTTCACGGCTGCGTCGATGAACTGCTGCATTTGTTACACGAATTGGGCTATGAAGCTCGCCTCTACGGCGTAGGCGAAGGCCGGCGCGCGCATGTCAAATCGCCCGCGGGTCGCCACGCCGTGTTCGTCGGCGATCTCGTTGACCGGGGGCCATCATCGCCCGATGTCTTGCGCATCGTGCTCGCTCTCGTCGCGGAGGGCCAAGCCTTGTGCGTCCCCGGCAATCACGACGTAAAATTCGTGCGTTGGCTCGCAGGCCGCAACGTCAAGCTGAACCACGGATTGGATCGCACGGCTGCTCAATTTGAAGCGGAAACGCCTGCATTTCGCGCCCACGTCGGCACGTTCCTGGAAAAACTCCCGATCCACCTCTGGCTCGACGGCGGCGCTTTGGCTATCGCGCATGCCGGCCTGAAAGAGGAGATGATCGGGCACGACACCGACAATATCCGCTCGTTTTGCCTCTACGGTGAAACATCCGGCGAGCAGGACGAATTCGGATTACCTGTGCGCTACCACTGGGCGGCCGAATATCGTGGCCAGACCGCGGTGGTCTATGGCCACACGCCGGTCCCGCAAGCCGAATGGGTCAACGACACACTGTGCGTTGATACAGGCTGCTGCTTCGGCGGCAAGCTGACGGCGATGCGCTGGCCCGAACGTGAAATCGTTTTCGTACCAGCGCGGAAAATTTACGCCGAGAGCCGCCGTCCTTTCGGCCACCCACCCGTGCGGCCGCTCGCGGTACCCGAATCGTAGCAATTACTTCGCCTCGCCGTTGGCCGCTGTAACGCCCAATTCCTTTTCCAGCCGTTCCATCTCGGTCTTTAGTTCCGCAATGTCTCGTCCACGCGCGACAATGCCAAAGTGAAGTTCAGCGATTTCTCTCGACGCATCTCCGAGCGCAATCGGATCCGAAATTTCCATCTTTTTACGCGACAGCGCATGCACTTTCTGCCAATCGCGCTGTGTCTCTTTTTCCATCTGCTTGATGCGTTGGCGCAACTGGGTGAGTGCGGCCTGCGACGCGGACCGCGCCCGCGTGTCGATTTGCGATTCCAGTTCTTTGACGCGGCCCTGCAACGCACTCGTATCGGCCGGCTTCGCGCTGGGATCAAAGAAGAAGTCGCCGGTCAACGACGAGTGATCCCAGGGCACCTGCTGCCCCTTCGTCGCTGCGATCACGTCCTTGCGCACATCGATCATGACCGAGGTTAGGTTTTTGCCCGGTTCCGTGATCCGTTTGACCAGTGCCTCCGTGAAAGGCGAATTCTTGCCGCTCCCGTCGAGCGCGACGTTGCCAGGTTGCGTCGAGTAGGAAATGAACGTGCCGACGCCGGCGTCGACTTGGGCAAGCCCTTTGCCGATGCTGGCCGATCGCGTGCCCATGGTTCGCGCAAGACTGCGCGAGAGTGGATTGTCGCGACAGGCATCGAGGAAGACGATGTTGGTCTTGTCCTCGCGGCCGAGCTCCATCTGTTTCAATACAAAATCAAGCCGCACCGCCTCGAATTCGAGGTCGCGCTCCTTCGCCAGTTTGGCATCGATCGGCACCAGATAATTTTGCCCCGCGATCTGTAAGCCATGCCCGGCATAAAAGAAAATCGCCACGTCCGCACCGTCGAGGGCGTCGGCAAATTCCCGCAGGATTTTGTCGGTGTCCGCCTTCGTCGTGTCGACCCCAAGCGAAACGACGAAATCGAGGTCTTGCAATCTCTTTGCCATGTCGGTCGCATCGTTGACCGGATTGGGTAAGGCCGGCGCATGCGTATAAGCCGAATTGCCGATTATGAGGGCCACCCGCTTGGCGGCCAGTGCAGGGCTCTGCGAGAACAGTGCGAACGCAATCACAAGACTAAGACGCAGCAACGCAACCATCTCGTTCCCCCTCGGTCGACCAACGCATAGATTGCCTGCGATTGAGACCAAAAGGGGGAAGGCACTGCGTTTCTAGAGTTCGTAAACGATGGCCCCACCCGTCAGACCCGCTCCGGCCGCGCAAAAGAGCAGCTTATCTCCACTGCGCAGATTAGACTCGCCGGCCCGCAAAGACAGCGTGAAAGGGATCGTGGCCGCCGAACTGTTTCCGTACTCGGCGACACTCGAAAGCAGCCGATCGTTGCTGAGGCCGAGCTTCTTTTGGACCGCGGCGATGATCCGCTGATTGGCCTGATGGGGAATACAAACGCGAATGTCGGCAAGCGAAAGCCCCGCTCCGACCAACGCCTTTTCGCTGGTTTCCGTCATCATCTCGACGGCTTTTGCAAAAACCATGCGGCCGTCGCTGATCTGCATGAGGGTTTCCGACGGGTCAATTTCAGCGGAAAACGGCCGCCGGCTTCCGCCGGCTGATATTTTTATAAGATCGTACGCCGATCCGTCGCTCGCCAGTTCGAGCCCGCGAATACCCGATGTCTTGCGCTCGTCGGGCGCGACGAGCGCTGCCCCGGCCGCGTCGGCGAACAAGATAACGCTCGACCGCTCGGCAGGATTGGTTCGTCGCGAAAGGATATTGGCAGCAATGACAAGTACTGGCTTTTTATGCAGCCGCGCAAAACCGTCGGCGTACGCGAGCGCGTGCAGAAAGCCGCCGCACGCTCCGGCCATGTCGATCCCGCCAGCACCCGTCAGCCCGAGACGATACGCAACGAGCGGAGCGCTAGGTGGCAGCAGATGGTCCGGCGTCGATGTCGCAAGAATGACAAGCCCGATGCGCGCCCGGTCGAAGCCGACGCGCGATAGGGCCATCTCCCCGGCCCTGATTGCCATATCCGAAAGCGCTTCATCAGGCTCGGCATAGCGCCGCTCCCGAATACCCGTGCGGCGCAGGATCCACCCATCTTCCAGGCCGAGACGAGCCTCGATCTCCGCGTTGCCGACGCGGCGCTCGGGCGCATAGTGGCCGGTGGCAAGAATGGTCGAACCCATTGGCGGACTTTCACATGCGAGAGGTAACGGCCTGAACAGCATTTTGCATGACGGCATACACTCGATCGAGGTCAGCGGCCGTCGTGCAGTAAGGCGGCATCACATAGAGTGTGTTGCCGAGCGGGCGTAAAAGAACATCGTTGGTGATGGCGTGTTGGTAGAGCCTCGGGCCGACATCGGCAAGATAGCCCGCGTCGTTGACGGTCAGATCGACGGCCGTGATCGTGCCGATCTGTCGGCAATTGGTAAACCGGTCGTCATTCACCAACGCCGCGAGCCGCGTTAATTGAAGCTCTGCCAGAGCCGCGATGCGCTCGACAACGGGCTCATTGAGCCAGATGTCGAGATTGGCCGATGCAGCGGCACACGCAATCGGGTTGGCCGTATAACTTGACGAATGAAAAAACGTCTTCGTCCGGTCAGTGGAGTAATGCGCGTCAAAAATCGCGCGCGTGGAGAGCGTCGCTGCGAGCGGCACTGATCCACCCGTCAATCCCTTTGCCACGCAGAGAATATCAGGCGTGATGCACGCTTGCTCGCACGCGAAGATCGTGCCCGTCCTGCCAAAGCCGGTCATGACTTCATCCGCGATTAGCAGCGCGCCGTGCGACCGTCCGATTTCTGAGAGACGTCGCAGAACTGCGGGAGAATAGATCAGCATGCCGCCCGCACCGAGAACGAGCGGCTCCAGAATGATCGCAGCAGTCGGGGTTTGCCGGAGCAGATCTTCAAGCGCGGTGAACGTTTCATCTTCGCGGCCGGACTGAGGGAACGGCAGTCGGGCCACATCGAAAAGCAGTGGCTCATAAGGCGCGTTGAAAATGCCCCGCGCTCCGGCCGACATCGTCCCGATCGTGTCGCCGTGGTAAGCGTGCTCCAGCGCAATAATGCGCGTCCGGGGTTCGCCGACGTTGCGCCAATATCCGAGCGCCATCTTCAGGCCGACTTCCACGGCAGTCGAGCCGCTGTCGGAGTAAAAAACGTGTGCCAGCTCCGTGTTGCCGAAGCTGCGTGCGGTAAGATGCACGAGCTTTTCCGCGGTTTCCTCAGCCGGCGCGTGCGTGAAGCCGGCAAAGATTACCTGATCGAGATGATCGGCCTGCCGCTTCATTGCGTCGATGATGCGGGGATGGCGATGGCCGTGCGTCACCACCCACCACGATGAGATCCCGTCGTAGATACGGCGTCCGCCTGCAGCCGTCAGATATGCGCCTTCCGCAGCGACGATGGGAACTGGAAGCGGCGCGATGGCATGTTGCGTGAAGGGATGCCAGACAGTCGACCGGCTCAAGCGAAGTCCTCCTTGCGGAAGTGGGTCGTGAACGCATCGCGCAGAGAGTGAGCATTGAGTTGCGGCAAATGGGGCAATCGGCCGAGGATGCGAACCTCACCGATCTCGCCAATGGTGCGCATGTTATCGGTGTTGTCCTCGCCGACAAACGCAACGCCCAGCAGCGGGACTTCCCGCATCCGCAGCGCTGCGATTGAAAGGAGCGTATGGTTGATTGTTCCAAGCGTGGTGCGCGCCACCAGGATGATCGGCAGATCCCATTTGGCGTACAGGTCGAATTGCAGAAATTCCCTTGTAATCGGCACCATCAGGCCGCCGGCGCCCTCGATGATGAGCGGCCCTTCCACACTTGGCGGAATGAGCGTCGCGGGCTGGATCGTGATGCCGTCAAGTTCGGCAGACCGATGCGGCGACAGCGGCGCGTTGAGCCGGTATTGCTCGGGCAAGATGTGATCGGACGGCAATCCAGATAGCCGCATGACAGTTTCTTTATCGCCCTCGGGCGCAGCACCGCTTTGGATCGGTTTCCAGTAATAGCCCTGAAGCGCCCCGGCGAGCCCGGCAGCGAACACAGTCTTTCCGACGTTCGTATCCGTTCCACTGACGACGAAACGAGGTTTCATGGAGCAGGTCTCCCAAGTTCGTAAGCCAGCGCATCGATGAACGATAATGTATCTTCCGCACTCGCATTTAAGGTGAGCGAGACACGCAGCCGCGCGGTCCCTTCCGGTACTGTCGGGGGCCGGACGGCGCGTACATCATACCCTTGAGCTTGTAGAGCCTCGGCGATCGCAACGGCCCGCTTGTCGCTTTTCACGATCACCGGCTGAATTTGCGATCCGCTTGCGTTGATCCCGCAATTGTCTCGAAGTGCCCGGCCGAACGCTTCGATCCGGTCCATCAACATTTCGCGCCGCTGAGGCGAAGACGCCGACAGTCGCAAGGCCGCACGCACGCCGGCCGCCATAAGCGGCGACGGTCCGGTCGCGTAGATAAATGGTCGCGCGCGGTTGACGAGAAAATCCCGCAGTGTCCGCGGTGCCAGGACGAGGGCGCCCATGACGCCGAGCGCCTTGCCGCACGTGTGCAACGACACCACGTGGGGCGAGCCCTCCAGGCTAGTGGCCAGCCCACGCCCTTGCGGACCAAATACGCCCGTCGCATGCGCTTCATCGATGATGAGTACGGCGTCGCTGCCCCGCGCGAGCTGATCGAATGCGGGGATTGGTGCAGTGTCCCCCTCCATCGAATAGAGGCTTTCGATCGCGATCCAGACCCGGCCGGTGCCCCCGGCTGCGCGCCATTTGTTGATCGCATCTGCAAAATCATTGGGGTCATTGTGCGCCGCCGCCACGTGCTCGGCTTTACTCATGCGCATGCCGTCGTGCGCGCTGGCATGGATCAACGCGTCGTGGACAATGATGTCGCCCCGCTGTGGCAGCGTTGCGAAGATCGCGGTATTGGCCGCAAACCCGCCACCCATGTAGAGGGCCGTTTCAGCGCCAAAGAAACGCGCCGCTTCTTCTTCCAGGGCCTCGTGCTCGGGATCGTTGCCGCGCAGCAGCCGCGATCCGCCCGCCCCGACAGGCACTCCGCGGGCGAGGGCTTCGGATATGGCTTCCGCCAGCTCCCGCGAAGCGCCGAGCCCGAGATAATCGTTCGACGAGAAATCGATGCCGCGTCGTGGCGCAAGTGCGCGCAGTCGCCCGCGCGCGGCCAACGCCTTCAGTGCGCGCTCGTGATCTTCGTGCATGCCGGCCGTTCAGGGCTCGGAATGGCGCCCGGGGTTTCGTCGCTGTCGAGTTCCATCGGCTTCAGGCCAAGCTTGGCAAACAGGATTGCGTCCTTGTCTTCGCCGGGATTGTCGGCGGTGAGCAGCACGTCGCCGCAAAAGATCGAGTTGGCGCCGGCGAAAAAGCACATCGCCTGCATCTCGTCGCTCATGTCCGAGCGCCCGGCGGATAGGCGCACCATCGATTTCGGCATCAGGATTCTTGCCGTCGCAATGACACGCACGAAGGCAATCGGATCGATCCTCTCGGTGTTCTCCAGCGGCGTGCCGGGGATGGCGATCAGCATGTTGATCGGCACGCTCTCGGGATGCTCCGAAAGATTGGCCAGCGTCACAAGCATGTCGACCCGGTCGGCCGGTTCCTCGCCCATCCCCATGATGCCGCCCGAACAGACCTTCATGCCCGCCGCGCGCACCCGCTCCAGCGTATCGAGCCGTTCGGCATAGGTCCGTGTCTTGATGACTTCCGGGTAGAACCGTTCGGACGTGTCCACGTTGTGATTGTAGTAATCGAGACCGGCATCGCGCAGACGCACCACCTGCTGATCGCTGAGCATACCGAGGGTCATGCAGGTTTCCATGCCCATCGCCTTCACGCCCTCGATCATGGCGAGGATCGTGTCCATGTCGCGGTCCTTGGGTTCGCGCCAAGCCGCACCCATGCAGTAGCGCGTGGCCCCGGTCGCTTTCGCCTTGCGCGCTTCGGACAGCACGCGCTCGACTTCCATCAGCTTGGTCGCCTTGAGCCCCGAATCGTGATGTGCCGACTGGCTGCAGTAACCGCAATCTTCGGCGCATCCCCCCGTTTTGATGGACAGCAGCCGGCTCATTTGGACCCGATTGGCATCGAAGCTTCGGCGGTGCACTGTCTGCGCCCGAAATAGCAGATCCATCAGAGGCATATCGTGGATTGCCTGGGCCTCGTCGCGCGTCCAGTCACGGCGAACTTCGGCATCGTCGCGGGTAAAAGCGGTCTCGGGCTTGGCGTGCAGGTTCATAAGGCAAGATCTCCGGGATCGCGGACGCGCCAGAACGCGGCCAGACGTTCCCTGGTTGTACCCGGCTTCGGCCCGGGGGCAAGGGCCTTCCGGGCCGATGGACAACTCGTCCCGGTTCGGGTCGGCCGCGCCATCTCGGGCTGGGCGGCTGCTCAATCATTTGCTAGGCAACTCGAAGTGTAATCCGTCAGCACAAGGGCCACGAATGCGATCAATCATCCGAAATGCCGCCGTCTACCTGATGTTCGTGACGTCGAACGCGGCGTGGGCCGCGCCCCCGGACGCCGTCGCCGACCTTGTCGGCGTCAAGGGCCGCGACGGTGAAAGCGAGCTTCTCACGCGTGGATACATCCTTCATCATGCAGGTGAATCAACGGACGCCAAGATGACCGTTTGGTGGAATGTCGCGACGAAGTCGTGTCTGGAAGTCCTGACACGCGACGGAAGGTATGCCGCTATCGTCGCGGCGCCGCCAAAGCAGTGTGAAGGCGAGCCGCGCTGAATGACCATTGCGATGCGTCCAACGAAGGAGGTCCAATGCCGGACACCACAATACTCCGCCGGTACGCGCGCACGCTTGCCCTTGCCGTGCTCGCAACCACGACTTCGCATGCAGCCGCGGGCGACTACAAAGAGACTTTGACGTTGCAAGGCATAACGTTCGAGGTGTCAGCCGCGCAGAACGCCGGCCTGTCCAAGCTGATCATCAAGCCGTCGGGGTTGAAAGCCGTCAATGACCCGGTAAGCCATGACATCGAAGGCCGCGTTGTTCGCGCAGAGGTCGCTGACATTGACTCAAATGGTGATCCGGAGATTTATGTATTTACTATCTCGAATGCTGAGCCCAAGCGCGGCGGTGTCGTCGCCTATGCGGTGAATCACAAAAAAAGCATGTCGCAGATTGTCATCCCCGACTTCACCTCGGACCCCAAACTCGCCGCCGGCTTCGTGGGCGGGGACGAAAGCGCCATCGTTGAAACCTCTTTCGTCACCCGTTTTCGAATTCAGAACGCGGCATCAGCCGGGTCCGCGGAAAATTGGCGCCAACTCCAATACAAATTAAAGCCCGGCGAAGCCGGCTGGAAACTGGTGCTGCACAAAGTCGAAGAATTCTGAATCACCCTTCTGCGCATACGATCGTCATGAGAGTGTCATACTTTTTCTGACGTAAGGCCTTCCGACCAGTGAATATCCCGCTGGTGCAATTGGCCCGCGTTCATTACGATCAATCATTGCAGCGCGGTCGCCGATGGATGGAATTTCCACGAGCCGATCGCAAGCGGCCTCTTGGGAGGGCTAAAATGAAGATTGATATTCGTGATGGCGACGACGGCGTAACGCACGTTGTGCTCGATGGTCGCCTCGATATCGAGGGCGTCAATGCGATCGATATGAAAATGAATGTTGTCGCCGGCTCCAAGAATAAAGTCGTCGTCGACCTCGCGGGCGTGGATTTCATGGGCTCTCTTGGTATGCGCACGCTTGTTGTCGCCGCCAAAACCGTTGCTAACAAAGGTGGCAAGCTCGTCCTTTTGCAGCCACAGCCAAACGTCGATCGCGCGCTGCGCACGAGCGGTATCGATACGGTCATTCCTATTGCAGCGGACAGCGTCAGCGCCGCAGCCTTGGTGAGTTGATCCTCGCATGACCGAGGCCGAACGTTGGCGGCGAGACTTCCCGGTGACGGTCGCTGAGACCGTCGCAACCGCCCGATGGCTGGATACGATCGCAGTCGAACAAGCCCTTCCGGGCGAAACGGCTTATGCCATGCAGATCTGCCTCGAAGAGTTACTGGGTAACGTGCTTCGCCATGGCGGCGACGACCGCCGCGCCAGCGTAAGTGTTGAAATCGACCCAAACCGATTGGCTATGACGGTGGAAGATGACGCCCGCCCGTTTGACGTTGCTTCAGCACCGGTAAAGCACGTGCACGGCTCCCTTGAAGATCTCGAGCCGGGTGGATTAGGCATTGGCCTCGTCCACGACTTCAGCGATCGTATTGAGTATTCCCGCGCCGGGCTGGGCAACCGCGTGACGGTGACATTCACTCTGGGCAAATCCGCCTCAGAGACGGCGCCGGGCCGATGACGGACGACCCCGCCACGAACGTGCTGGGCAGCGCCGCATTTAGGGACCTGATTGCTGCCTCTCGCGTCGTATTCCTGGAACGAGGGGATGCACTGCTCAAGCAGGGCGCGGCGACAGATGCCGCCTATTTTCTCGCTTCCGGTGAAGTGGTGGTCATCGCAGAAACGGCCTACGGAGCTGTTCGATTGGCAACGATTACGGCTCCGCATCTGATTGGCGAAGTTGGCGTGTTCGCCGATCTGCCGCGCACCGCCAGCATTGTCGCCGAAGGACCAGTCACTGCACATCGCATCGAACGGCACCGCATCCTTGAGTTCGGTCAGAACAACCCGGTCTTCCTGCGTTCGATCATCGCCCAACTCGGCCGCCAGCTCGACTGTGTCAATCGCACGATCGGCCTCTACACGAACGCTCTGTCCGGGCTCGAAAAGCAGGAGTTCGATCCGCTTCTTCTTGACGATCTGAGAAATCCGCCGGCCCAGTTGGCGGAGTTTGCAACAGTGTTCCGCCGGTTCGCCGGCGAAATTCAGAGCAAGCGGCGCCATGAAGAAGAACTCGCCAGTGCTGCTGTCATTCAGCAGTCCTTTCTGCCGCGGCGCGAGATCTTGACCGAGGTCGCGGATCGGCTTGATGTGGCCGCCAGCATTCGTGCGGCCCGGCAAGTCGGAGGCGATTTCTACGATTATCTGCACTTGCCGGGGGACAGATTCGCCTTTGCCGTCGGAGATATCTGCGGCAAAGGAATGCCAGCAGCCCTCTTTACCGCAAACGTCGTCACAATCCTTCGTGCTTCCGCCCGTAAGGAGAAGACAGTCGCCAAGGTTTTGGCACGAACCAACAAACTCATCTGCCGCGACAATCCCGCCTCGTTGTTCGCTACCGTCTTTTTTGGCGTCATCGAACTGGAAACGGGCCATATGTATTACGGCAACTGCGGCCACAACGCCCCGGTGGTCGTCCGCTCCGACGGTTCGCTTCTCAAATTGCCAGCAACTGGACTTCCACTCGGGCTCTTTGACGACAGGTCGGCCAAAGAAGCCCATCTGGTCCTTGATCCCGGCGATCTGTTGTTTGCATTCTCCGATGGCATCACCGAAGCCCACGACAGCGATAGGCGTGAATTTGGCGAGGAACGTCTCACACACCGCTTGTTGCGTTCGTTAGGCCAACCGGCGGAGGCGATTGTCGAGGGCGTCATCGCGGACGTCGATGCATTCGCTGGCACGGCCGAACAGGCCGACGATATCACCGGGCTCGCCTTGTCGCGTCCATCGGCCTAGGCTAAGTCACGTTGGTCCAATTCCAGGTGTGAGACGCGAGTATGCTGACACGACGCCATGTCTTGGCCGGCTTCACAGCGGGTGCCGCCGCTTCGATAAACCTTCTCGGCCACCGGCCGCTGCTGGCTGACCCGGTTTACAAGAAGGTCGAAGACCTCAAGCCGGGCGAGTTCACGTGGCACCCGGAACGATCGCCATCCGGACCGGTCGCCATCGTCGTGTCCATTCCCGAGCAACGGGTCTTTGTCTATCGCAACGGTATCCGCATCGCCGTCTCCACTTGCTCCACCGGCAAGCCTGGTCACTCCACTCCGACCGGCGTATTCACGATTTTGGAAAAGGACAAGAACCACCATTCCTCGACGTACAATAATGCTCCGATGCCGAACATGAACCGGCTGACGTGGAACGGCGTCGCGCTGCACGCCGGCAATCTTCCCGGCTATCCGGCATCGCACGGCTGCGTTCGATTGCCGTCGAAGTTTTCCGAGTTTTTGTTTGGGATCACGCATGTCGGCACGCCCGTCATTCTTGCCGGCAGTCATACCGATCCCCAGGAAGTCATTCATCCCGGTCTCGTTCTTGGTGACTACGCGGACAAGGAATTCAAGTCCGTCGAGTCCGGCCTCAAAGGTGAGAAATTGCCATGGCAGGCTGAGGTCTCGAAGGGCGACACGGCGACCGCGATCATCGTCAGTCACGCGGATATGACGATCACTGTGCTGGAAAACGGAGCGGTCGTGGCGAGTGGGAAGGCAACAATCACCAATCCCGAACAGCCACTCGGCCGCCACGTCTTCATGCTCGCGGGAGCCCACGAAGGACAAAGCGGAATGATCTGGCATGCCATCAGTCATTTCGATCGTACCGGCGTGCCACTCGGTCAGCCCGACGAGGCCGTCCTTAAGCGGATCAAGTCGGACGAAACAGTTCGTCAGGCGATTGTCGATCGCATGCATCCCGGAATGGTACTGGTCACAACCGAACTTCCCGCCCACCCGGACACTCGGACCGGTGAGGACTTTGTGTTGATGGACGAAGACCAGCAGGGCTGACGCCAGTCTAAACTCCGATTTTGCCGCCGCCGATTTTCGTGATGGCCACGACCGAGGGCCTCGGCGGCTGACCGTCCTTGAAGTCGGGCCAGCGCGTCGTCGGATTTTCGGTAGAGGCGGGCTTCGCTGGATCCTCTGATTCGCCGGGGTGCTGGACGGCGACAAACAACGTCTCAAGATCCGGAGTGAAATAAGGTCCGCACATTTCCGCCCCTGTGGGGCAGCGGAAGAACAATCGCGATGTCCCGCGCCGCGCACCTTCCGTCTCCAATGCGAACAGACCGTCAGTGCGGCCCGTAACTTCGAAATTGTTGCCGTCCGTGGCAACCCACAAACGACCGTCCGCATCCACCGCGCAGTTGTCTGGCATTCCAAACCAGCCGTTCCTGCTGGTTGCGGCATTGAAGGTCGCGCCGACTTCGGCAATCGATGGATCACCGCATTTGACCAGGATCTCCCAAGCAAAGCCCGTAGTGGCATGGTCGCCTTGATCGGGCAAAATCTCGATGATGTGGCCGAAGCGGTTCTCCGGCCTCGGATTGGCGGCATCCGCTTCCTTCGCTGAACGCTTGTCGTTGTTGGTCAGTATCACGTAGACCTTGCCGGTCTTCGGATTGACTTCCACGTCTTCAGGCCGGTCCATTTTTGTCGCGCCAAGTGCATCGGCTGCGAGGCGGGAATGGATAAGAATGTCTCCCTGATCGGTAAAGCTCGACAGTTTTGGATCGCTTGTGACGAGCGGCAGCCATTCTCCCCGCCCGTTCGCATCGAAACGCGCAACGTAAAGCGTGCCGGTATCGAGAATATCCATGTTCGCTGCACGGTTGGCCGGATCGACTTTGCCCTCGGTCACGAATTTATAGACGTAGTCAAAGCGTTGATCGTCACCTTGATAGATGACGAACCGGCCATCCGTGTTGACGATATTCCCGGCGCCTTCGTGCTTGAAGCGTCCAAGTGCGGTCCGCTTCTTCGGAGTTGAATTCGGATCGAGGGGATCGATCTCAACCACCCAGCCGAAGCGGTTGCATTCGTTCGGCTCCTGTCCAATATCAAATCGGGTATCGACGCGGCTCCAAGGATAAAACCCCTCGCCAACGCCGTAGCGCCGGAGTTGGGTAGATAGCTTATGTTTCTTGAGGGCCTCTTTGTTGGCGAAGTAGAAATTGAAATTCTCTTCGCACGTCAGCCACGTGCCCCATGGTGTCACGCCACCGGCGCAGTTGTTGAGCATCCCAAGAACGCGCGTGCCCGACGGGTCACCAATCGTCTGCATCAATGGATGTCCGGCCGCCGGTCCGGTAATCTGCATTGGCGTTTGCGCCGTGATGCGACGGGCGTAGTTTGACGTGTCCACGACGTGCCAACGTTCACCGATGCGCTTGACCTCAATCACGGTGCCACCGTGCGCAGCCATTGATGAGCGGATCTGCTCGTCGGACATGCTGTCGAGCTTGCCCTTGCGGGTCCACCCCAGAAGGCCAAAGTACATGAGGTCGTCATTGGTGTACTCGTGGTTGACCACCAGCAGGCCGTGATCGGCGCGGCCGTCGAGCGGGATAAAGCCGATAAAATCGTTGTTGTAGCCGAACTGCTTTTCCTGGGCCGTAGCCGACGGTTGGGCAGGATTGAATTCCGGCGCTCCCGCTAACACCGGATCGCCCCAGCGGATCAGAATATCGGCGTGATAGCCGTCGGCGACATGATGGGTTGTGTCAGAGCCCGCCTCGACTTCAGCGAAAACAAAGCTCGGCTTGACCCCATCTTCGGCGCGCGCCGGCCGCGCGGCGGCTGCGATTGCAAGTGGTGCGATCGTGCTGGTCATCACCGAAACGGCCAATGCGCTGCGAATAAGATCGCGTCGCGACAAGCGCTCGGCAATCACATCTCCGATAGTGGCATTCAGGGAGGCGTTGGCGGGCGTATCCTCGTCGATGTCTATCGGCGGGTTGGCACCGTGTGAATTGGAAGGCATGGCTGTCTATGCTCCGGCCGCAGCGACGTGCGCACGTGTGAGATAGACCTTCGGCTTGACGCTCGTGTGAACGCGCCAAAACCTCGCACCGCCGCTGTGTGTGTTAGTTTCGTTCCTCGGGAAGCACAGGCAGCGCGAAAACCTGAATGCCTTCCGCGTCGAGTTCGGCAACTTCATCCGACGTTGCCTCGCCATATATCCCTCGTTCCGGACACTCCGCATAATGGATGCGGCGTGCTTCTTCCGCGAATTTCTGGCCAACGTATTCGGAGCGCTTTTCAACTTCCGCCCGTATTTTCTGAATAATATCGGCGATTGACGGTGGGACGTAGGCGTGGGTCATCGTTGCCGGTCCAGGCGTTGGCCGGTTCGGAATCGGGTCCGGGCGGGCCGACCGCATCGAAACTGCGGGAGCCATCAACGCCTTTTGCACGTGATGAGTCCCACACGAAGGACAGCTGACCAAATCATTGGCGCTCTGGACATCGAAAGCGCCGCTGTTTTGGAACCAGCCCTCGAACTCGTGTCCGGTTTCACAGATGAGACTGTATTTGATCATGCTCCGCTCCGGCTCGCGACGGTGAAGGGTCGATCGTGGCCCAGTGAGGGTACGCGTTTGCGAGCCTCCTCGATTGCTTGCAAGTCTATGTCGGCCGAGATGACCCCAGGCTGAACGCCGCCCTCTGCCAGAATTTGACCCCACGGCGAGATGATGAGGCTATGGCCATACGTTTCCCGTCCGTGCTCGTGCCGCCCACCTTGAGCGGCAGCGAAAACGTAGCATTGGCATTCGATAGCTCGCGCACGCAGCAGCGTGTGCCAGTGCGCTTCTCCTGTCACCTTGGTAAAGGCCGCCGGTATGGCCAGGAACGTTGCTCCCGATTTTGCCAAGGCTCTGTACAGATGTGGAAAACGAAGATCGTAGCAGATCGATAGTCCGAGCCCGCCCCACGGCAGCGCGGCCACCACGGCCCGGTCGCCCGGGCGGTAATTCTTACTCTCCCGGTAGCTCTCCCCTCCCGGTAGATCGACGTCGAACATGTGGATTTTATCGTAAGTTGCGGCAATCGCGCCGTCTGGCGTCAAAACGAACGCCCGGTTGGCAATTTTGTCGGGTGCGACTTTGACGGCCATCGAGCCAATATGCAGCCAGATTTTCAATTCCGCTGCCAGGTTACGGAACGCTTGCAACGCCCGGTTTGATTGTTCCGGTTCGACGGCCGCGAACAGTCTGGCGCTCTCCAGTTCCATCAGTGTGGTCACTTCCGGCGTCTGCACGTAGTGCGCCCCTCCGACCGCTGCTTCACGGATGAGGCGCTCCGCTTCGACGACGTTCCGGTCAACGTCCCGGCCGGAGCAGAGTTGCACGAGAGCGGCCCGGAACGTCCGGCCGGAAAAAGGGTCTGGCATGGGGTGGTGGTTCTTTTTGAAAACGAGCGCCAAGCGCGATGACGGGTTGGGTTGGGCGATCAGGCCGCGAGCAATTGATCGAGCTTTCCGCTGCGGTCCAAGGCGTGTAGATCGTCGCAACCCCCAACATGGGTGTCGCCAATCCAGATCTGCGGCACCGTCGCTTGACCAGCTTTCGAGGCCATCTCCGACCGCCGCGACGCATTGCCGGTCACATCGATTTCCTCAAATATTGTGCCCTTGGTCCGAAGAAGCTCTTTCGCCAAATGGCAGTAGGGGCAGTAGGATGCCGTGTAGATAACGACTTTCTTCATCGCCCGCGACCCTCCGACCCTGGTTGAAGTCAGTATCATAGGTCCGCGGCGCCGTTCATTCAAAGGCCAGGGATGCCGCAGTCTGCGTTGCCCACTGAATTGCTGCCCTCAATCGCCAAGGCCGTCGCCCGTGGCGAGCGCCAGCGTTAATACGGCCACGCTCTCCGCCCCAGCCCGGCGCAGGGCCCGCGTCGCGGCGCAAACCGTGGCCCCGGTGGTCGAAACGTCGTCAACCAGCACGATTCGGCGGCCGTCGATCCGGTCACGGCGGTTTTCCCTCACCGCGAAGGCGCCGCGCACGTTCGCCTCACGCTCCGACCGGCTAAGCCCTACCTGTGAAGCCGTGGATCGCAACCGAATGAGTGACAAGGCATCCATGGGCAACCCGGACCGTCGCGCAAGGTCTCCACCGAGCCGCGTCGATTGGTTGAACCGCCTCCGAAGCAAGCGGCTACGGCTGAGCGGCACCGGCACGATCAGGTCTGATTGCGCCAGGATATCGCGGCCCGCATCCATGAGCCACGTGCCCATCAGCCCGACAAGATCATCGCGGTCGTGAAACTTCAGATCGTGGATCAACCGCCGCATGATCCCGGAATAGTGCGCCGCCGTCCGCGCTCTGTCATAGACTGGTGGATCAGCCATGGCCGCTGCCGACAGCGAGATGTCCCCCGTCGCGAACGGCAAGGGGATGCCAAGTCGGTCACAAATCGGCGGACGGATGAAGTCGATGCCGCTCCAGCACGTCGCGCACAACGTATCGTGCGCCGTCATCGGCTCGCGACAACTGAGACAGACCGGCGGCAAGATGAGATCGGACAATCCCGACCAGGCCCGTCGCAGCCGGGCGCGCAGCCGCGGACGCGTGGACGAAGAAACGGCATCGTCAGTTTTGAAATCCCGCGACGGCATGCCCTATACTACAAGCAACTGCCGTCCGAAGCGAGAGGCGAAGGACCCGACCCGGATGACCGATCTGCCGAAAATCTTCGATCGTGACTTGTTGCGGGATCGTCGGCGCCGCGCCGCGCCAAGGATGCAGAACCACGCATTTTTGCTCGAGCGCTTTCGCGACGACGTTGTGGAGCGCCTGGCGCTGATCCAGCGAACTTTCTCCAATGCGCTCGTCATTGGAGCGCACGGCTCCGCGATCGGTGACGCACTTGCCCTTTGCGGGCTGACGCGCGTCGTCGCCATGGACACAATACCCGAACTGCTTCCGCCAAACGAATGGGCTGTCGTTGGCGACGAGGAAGCGCTTCCATTCGCAGCTGCAACGTTCGATCTCATCATTGCGCCGCTCACGCTGCAGTTCGTCAATGATCTACCCGGAGCACTTCTCCAGATCAGCCGCAGCCTGCAGCCGGATGGCCTGTTCATCGGCGGTGTGTTGGGTGGCGCCACGTTACACGAGCTGCGCCGTGCATGGCTGGAAGCGGAAGCGGAAGTCACCGACGGCGCGTCTCCGAGGGTCGCTCCGTTTGCCGATGTCCGCGATCTCGGCGGGCTGCTCCAGCGAGCCGGTTTCGCCTTGCCCGTTGTCGACAGCGACGCTGTGCGTGTGCGCTATCCGAGTGCCCTCGCGTTGATGCAGGACTTGCGTGGCATGGGTGCTGGAAATGTCCTCTGCGATCGCCGCCGGGTGCCCGTCACCCGGCGGCTGTTGATGCGCGCCTGCGAGATCTATGCCGAGAAGTTTGCCGATGCCGACGGCCGCGTTCCGGCGACATTCGAAATGCTGGTGATGACGGCGTGGGCGCCCCATGAGAGCCAGCAAAAGCCGCTCAAGCCGGGTTCGGCGACGGCGCGACTGGCCGATGCGCTGGGTACCACGGAAGCGCGGCTGCCGGATTCAACTGAGACGCGCTGAGGGGCTGGCGAAGCTGCAGCAATCGAGTAGGTTCATCAAAACTTTGCAACTGAGAAGGACGTGACCGGTGAGCGAGACGCGCGGCCCGCCGCAACGCCCTTTCGACGCGATTATGCTGAATGTCGGCGACGGACATTGGCTTTATGTCGAACAATGCGGCCGCAGCGATGGCATCCCCGCGGTTTTTTTGCACGGTGGACCGGGAAGCGGCTCGCAGCACGCGCACCGCGATCTGTTCGATCCAAACCGATTTCACGCGTTTCTGTTCGATCAGCGCGGCGCTGGCCGGAGCCATCCGTATCTGTCCTGTACAGCCAATACGATGGCGCATCAGATCGCCGATATTGAGCGCATCCGAACCCACTTCGGCGTTGAACGGTGGATCGTCGTCGGCGGCTCCTGGGGTTCGACCTTGGGCCTCGCTTACGCCCAGCAGCACCCCGAACGCGTCGCCGGACTGGTTTTGCGCGCGATCTTTTTGGGCACGGATGAGGAGATACAATGGGCCTTCGTTGACGGACCGCAGCGTTTCCGGCCCGAACTCTACAAGGCGTTCTTACATGAACTGCCGGTCGCCGAGCGCGACGACCCACTACGGGCTTATGTGGCGCGCTTGCGTGATCCCGATCCAGCCACCCACGGCCCAGCCGCGCAAGTCTGGAACGCTTACGAACGCGCTCTGTCGGAGCTTCTTCCGGCCACGACCGGACTACCGGACCGCACCGCGGCTAAAACCGGTCGCATCGCGCCGACCCCGATCTTGGAAGCCCACTATATCGCCCACAGCTTTTTCATGAAGCCGGGTCAGCTGCTTAACGAGGCCTGGCGCCTCAGCGGCATACCCGGTGTGTTGATCCAGGGACGCTACGATTTGCTGTGTCCACCGGCCGCCGCGGAAGCCATGGCCACAGCATGGGGCAACCAGTGCCGCCTGCGATATATCGAACGCGCGGGCCACGCCATGACGGAGCCTGGCATTTTCGAAGCGCTGCGCGAGGGTGTGAATACGATTGCCGACCAGACGTTCGGCCGTTGACCCTCAACGGTCGCGCTTGGCCAGCGGATGGTGCTCGAATACGATTTTCTTCAGGCGTTCTTCGAGAACGTGCGTATAGATTTCGGTTGTCGAAACATCGGCATGTCCGAGCAACTGCTGCACCGTTCGAAGGTCCGCGCCCCGGTCGAGCAAATGGCTGGCGAACGCATGCCGCAGCACATGTGGCGACACACGCTCGGCGTCGAGCGATGCGGCCTCCGCGCACGCTTTCAAATCGAGCGCGAAGGCCTGCCGGGTGACATGCCCGTCCGCACCGCGTGACGGAAAAAGCCAGCGCGTCGCCAGCATCGGCGCCAATTGATCGTTCGGCGAACTCCCCAGCGACAGATAGCGGTCGAGAGCTTTGCGTGCCGCTGTATTGAGTGGCACAAGCCGCTCTCGCCCGCCTTTACCTTTGATCGTAAACACACGCGGGTCGCCGTTCAGGACGCTGCGGGGCAGCGAGACCAATTCAGAGACGCGCATACCAGTCGCATAAAGGAGTTCAAGCAGCGCATGAAACCGCACGGCACGGGCAAGCTCACGCCCGTTCTTACCCTCGGTCGCCGCTGTGGCCGTTTGCATCAACCGGTCCACTTCGACGACCGAGAGTATCTTGGGCAAAGGTCGTCCGAGCTTCGGGGCCTTCGCGCCGGATGCTGGATTGTCGTCCACCGCCCCTTCGGCTTCGAGAAACTTATAAAGTTGCCGAACAGCGGACAGGCGCCGCGCCCGTGACGCCGGCGCAAGACCGGCCCGTCCAAGATGCTCCAGGTAGGCCGCAATGTCGTTGCGCACTGCCATACGCAACCCCGTCGCGTGATCAATCATAAAAGCCGAGAAATCCTCAAGATCGCGGCGGTAGGCGTCGAGAGTATTGTGCGAGGCACCTCTCTCCGAGGCGAGCATCTCTAAAAAATTTGCGATGTCATGGGGGTTGGTTGCTGTCATGCGTCAGCCTGACGACCGTGGCCAGCCCATGAATAAGGCTTCCAGTGCCAGAGCGCGCGCGTCCGCTTCGAGCCCGGCGCTCCGCAGAGCGCGGATCGTATCGCCCAGCGAAATGATGTGCGCGCCTTCCGCGCCATTCGGTCCGAGCGCCTGCATGGCGCGCAGCACCGTGTGTCCGAACTCTTTCTTCTTCGCAGCTTCAGACAACGCCGTCAGGACGCCGGTGTCTGGCAGAAATCCGGAGTTGGGCTGCTCTGTACGGCTTGCCAGATCCCACAGCGGGATTGGCACCTGGATCTGCAACGCATCGAGCACTGTGGCCAGCCGGTGCAACTGATCCGGGGCAAATCGACCGCGCGCGGCCAGTCCTTCCAGCGCAGCCAAATGCCGGGACCGCCCCTCATTCAACGAAGGATCCGCGACGTCGGCCAGCGCGAGCCAATGATCATAACCGTTCGACCGGCCGCCCGGAACCTCCCCGAAAGGGTTCGCAGGAGCATCCAAAGTACCGCCGAACTCGGCCCATTGACGCGCACCGGCGAAATTGCCGGAAGCGATGGCCGTTTCAATCGCCGTCTCGGCAAACCATCCGATTTCCGGCACGCGCTGCAGTGATGCCGCGGCCGGGGCCATGATCTGCAATCCAGGCCAGTAAAGCCCCGCGCGCCGCGCCTCATCAAGGAACGACCGGATCAGTCGGGCTTTTTTCAACGGCGTGATCTCGTCTTCGGCCGATTGGAAAAGTGCCGCACGTCCCACCGCGGCGGCCGCCGGTCCATCGTTGCCGGCATCCCCACCGGTAAAACCACGATAAGCCTGCGCCAGATCGGCTGCCGGGATCGCATTCAATTGCGCCGCGCGCTCGGCTGCGGCAAGCCGCGTGGCAGGTTCGGTCTTCACGTCGCGTAAGAGCAGCGCCGAGAGGCTCGGACCTGCCGTCTCGACCAGCATGCCCGCGTCGACGGGACCACCGAGTTCAAGAATGCGCCAGTCGATCGGCCCAACTTTCTGCCCCTTGCGCACGACGGGCTTGGCACCCGTTGCGATTGCATCGATGGCGTCCAGGCCGGCGCTGTCCTCAACGCCCTCGTCGCGCGCCAGTGCCACCTGCAACTGAGCCGACTCCCGCTTGTCCGCAATGGCTGCACAGTAGGCGCGGACCAGAAGCGACGAGCCTTTAAGAGAGGCCGGCAACGGTCCCTGCGCGGTGTTCATTGCCGCCACCACCGCGCAACCAGCATCCCCGTCGCCGCGTGCGATGGACGTGCGCGCGGCGAGCACCGCCAGTACCGGGTCGGATCCAGCCGACGGGTGCTGATCAAGGAGCCGTTGCGCTTCATCAATGAGTCCGGACCGCTCCAACGCGTCGACCCGAACGGCGGTCAAACGCAGATCGGCAGCGCCACTCGGCGACGGCTGGTCCGCCGAAGTCAGGAGGCGCCGGAACAGCGCGTGCAAGGTTGGCGATCGCGGGGGGATGTCGAGCTTTGAAGCCGCTGTTTCGAACGCCTCGGGCGTCAAGCCCTGCCAGAGGTCAATCGGGGGTCCCAGCCCATTCGCGGTCATCGCAGGCGCGGGATCATTTCGCATCACTGTACGTGTCGTCGCGGCAGGAGCCGATCGCGGCGGCTGGCCGTCTGAACCCCCTGGCGCCGAACTCGATGACGAACCGAACCTGGGCGGCTCGTCGCTGCCATCGCCCGGCGGTAATGCGGCCGGTCCAGGGTTGGCCGCCGCGGCTGCCGGCGCCGGTTCGGCTTCGATCGGTGCCAATGTCTCCCGTTCGATCGTCCCGGTAGCCGCGGCAGCGCCGGCTGGAAGTTCACCCGGTGCGATGATGTCGTCGCCGGGTGCCGGGTCAGCGGGGCGGCTCTTGGCAGCCACGGGACGCGTTGTTTCGGGATCGTCGAACGGGCTCGGGATACCACCGGCCACGGCCGGCACTGCCGCACAAGCGGCAATCAGGGAAAGGCTCAGTCGCGAGCGGAATTGGCAGCGCATGGGCCCGTGAGGTTCACTCTTTGCGGATCTTTACACCGGGGACGACTTTGACCTCTTCCCTTTGAACGGGCTCGTACTTTGTCGCCAGAAACCACATCCCGGCCGTGAACAGGCCAGCGCTGGCAACAATGACGAACAAGAAACGGAAAAGACTTGGCATGTCAGATCGTACGTCCCCTTCCAGTACTGTCCGTTCAAGTTGGCGCCAATGTGTTCGCTGGACGCTGAGGACGGTAACCGAAGCGGAGCGATTGCGCCAACCGGCACAGTTCCCGATGTGACATTTGAAATCCGGTCCCCGATGAGCAATACACGGGTGCAGAAGCTTTGAGGTTACAATCACCGGAATTGTTTGCATGATTCGGGGGTGAGAGGCTGTTGGGCACCATGGACGAACCCAAGGAGATCAACACAATTGATGCGCTTGTCGCCCGTTTGGGCGAGCGCTCGATTGTACTTGTTGGTTTGATGGGCTGTGGGAAGTCGTCGGTCGGCCGCCGCCTTGCTTCGCGCCTCGGCCTTCTGTTTGTTGATGCCGACGAAGAGATCGAGCGCGTGGCGGCAAAATCGATCGTCGAGATATTCGCCGACCACGGCGAAGCCTATTTCCGCGATGGAGAGCGCCGGGTCATTGCACGGTTGCTGGCCAATGGACCACAAGTCTTGGCCACCGGCGGTGGCGCTTTCATCAATCCGGAAACGCGTGCGAACATTCGCGAGCGCGGGATCTCGATCTGGCTCCGGGCCGATCTCCCAATCCTGATGCGGCGAGTATCCAAGCGCGAAAATCGCCCGCTCCTCAAGACGGCCTACCCGGAAGCGACCATGCGCGACCTGATCGACAAGCGCTATCCTGTTTATGCCGAAGCCGACCTTACGATCGACAGCCGCGACGTTCCCCACGATGTCATCGTCAATGAAGCAATATCGGCACTGAAATCCAAACTCGCGCCAGTCCCCGCCGCCTGAGCTTTGCGGTCACAACAACGAGACACCCGTCCCATGCCCACGCTCGCCCACTCGATGTCAGGAACAACCCGCGCGGAAAAGACGGTGCCGGTGGTACTTGGCGCGCGCAGCTATAACGTGCTCATAGGGCCAGGCCTTCTGTCGGAGGCCGGGCGTCTGATAGCAACCCGCATCGGCAAGGGTAAGTGCGGTATCGTGACGGATGAGAATGTTGCCGGGCACCATCTGGCGACACTCGAAGCGGCGCTGAAGGCGGAGAACCGCCACGCGGGTTCGATCATCCTTCCGCCGGGCGAGGCGACGAAGTGTTTCGCGCAGCTCTCCCGTCTGAGCGAGGGCTTGCTCGAAATGGGTCTCGAGCGCGGTGATTTTGTCGTCGCGTTCGGCGGCGGCGTCATCGGTGATCTCGCCGGCTTCGCAGCGGGAATCCTTCGTCGCGGCGTGCGCTTCGTCCAGATTCCAACGTCACTTCTGGCTCAGGTCGACAGCTCCGTTGGCGGCAAGACGGGCATCAACACGCCGCAGGGCAAAAATCTGATTGGCGTCTTCCATCAACCCAGCCTCGTCATCGCCGACACCGATGTGCTGGCCACACTCCCGCAGCGCGAAATGCGTGCCGGCTACGCGGAAGTCGCAAAATATGGTCTGCTCGGCGATGCACCGTTTTTCGACTGGCTCGAAAGCCAGTGGCAGGGAGTCTTCGGCAATTCCGGCTCAGACCTCACGCGCGCGATTGAAACGAGCGTCAAGGCCAAGGCAGATATCGTCGCGCGCGACGAATTCGAGACGGGTGATCGCGCGCTGTTAAATCTTGGTCATACATTCGGTCATGCCCTAGAGGCCTGGACCGGCTATTCGTCCCGGCTCCTTCACGGCGAAGGCGTCGCCATTGGAATGGCGCAGGCGTTTCGCTTCTCCGAAAAGGAAGGCCTGTGCCCGCCCGGTACGGCGCGGCGTGTTGCGTTGCATCTGGCAGCCGTCGGTCTGCCGACGCGGCTGCAGGATATTCCCGGTGCCAATGCCGACGTCGACACACTGGTCCGGCTGATGGGACAAGACAAAAAAGTCCGGGACGGCAAGCTGACGTTCATTCTCGTGCGCGGCATCGGCGAGGCGTTCGTCGCACGTGATGTCGATCCGGACAAAGTCCGCGAATTTCTCGCAAGTGAGATAGTTGGTTGACCGATCGTCACCGTTGGATTTGCGTTTGGTGATCGTCCTATACTCCTGCGCCATCCGCGCCACGTTTGCCGCGGCGGCCGCACGAAACGGATTGTCCAATGACCCTCGAAATTGTCCTGACGGTTGTCGCCATTGTCGCGCTGATCGCACTATCCGCATTCTTCAGCGGGTCCGAAACAGCGCTCACGGCCGCCTCGCGTGCACGCATGCACGCCCTCGAGCAGGAGGGCAATGCAGCCGCCATGAGCGTCAACCGGCTGCTTGTCGCGCCGGAGAAAACGATTGGAGCCATTCTATTGGGTAATACGCTGGTCGATGTCCTGGCGTCCGCCTTGGCATCCGGACTGGCCGTCCAACTCGCCGGCGACGTCGGCGTCCTCTATGCCACGATCACGATGACGGTTCTGATCGTCATATTCGGCGCGGTTCTGCCCAAGACGTACGCGCTGGCCTACTCCGATCGTCTGGCACTGTTTGTTTCACCCTTCATGCGCACCGTGGTAACGGCCTTATCGCCGTTTACTAAGTCGATCGAGTTCCTGGTCCGGCAGTTTTTCAAGCTCACGCCCGGCAAGGAAGATGACGCAGCCAATATCCTCGCGGCGCACGAGGAGATCCGCGGCACAATCGATCTGCAAGCGAAAGAAGGCACGGTCCTAAGGCACGATGCGAATATGCTCGGCGGCGTGCTCGACCTGCGCGATCTGCAGATCGCCGATATCATGATTCATCGGACCAAGATGGAGACGCTGGACGTCGACAGCGATCCGCAAGACATCATCGATGAGATTTTGAAATCGCAGTTCACGCGTATGCCGCTGTGGCGTGACGAACCCGAAAACATCGTCGCCGTCCTGCATACCAAGGACCTCCTGACTGCGCTCGGCCGCGTCGGTTGGGATGTCGCTAAGCTCGACATCATGAGTTTTGCCCAGCCACCGTGGTTCGTCCCGGACACGACAAGCCTCAAGACGCAGCTCAATCAGTTTCTGAAGAAGAAGGCGCAGATGGCGCTCGTCGTCGACGAGTACGGCGAGGTGCAGGGCCTCATCACGCTTGAGGATATTTTAGAAGAAATCGTCGGTCAAATTGCTGACGAACACGACACACACGAAATGTCGATCCGCCTGCAGGCCGACGGCACCGTCAACGTCGACGGCACAGTCCCGATCCGCGATTTGAACCGGCAGATGGACTGGAACTTGCCCGAGGAGGAAGCAACCACGCTCGCGGGTCTGGTCATTCACGAGGCGCAGACCATTCCGGAGCCGGGGCAGGTCTTCATCTTTCACGGCTACCGCTTCGAAATCCTGCGCAAAACCCGCAACAAGATTTCCGCCGTGCGCGTCAAACGGCTGGCTGCGCGTGATGATGACGATAGCGGCTGAGTTAGTGCCGGACCCGCGCGGGTCCGCGCCGGGGCGAAGGTGCGCCTTTCGCCGGTTCATCGAACAGCTCGACGAGTTTGTCCGTCATGGCGCCGGCGAGTTCGCTTGCATCCGTGATCGTCACCGCGCGGCGATAGTAGCGCGTCACGTCATGGCCGATGCCGATCGCAATCAGTTCGACAGGCGAGCGGGTCTCGATTTCGTGAATGACCTGCCGCAAATGATGTTCCAGATAGCTGCCGGTATTGACCGATAGAGTGGAATCGTCCACCGGCGCGCCGTCCGAAATCATCATCAGAATGCGCCGCTGCTCCGGCCGCGCAAGCAGCCGCTGATGCGCCCATGCGAGCGCCTCCCCATCGATGTTTTCTTTCAGCAATCCTTCGCGCATCATGAGCGCCAGCGACCGCTTCGCACGCCGCCAGGGAGCATCGGCGGTCTTGTAGATGATGTGCCTGAGATCGTTGAGACGGCCCGGATTAGGCGGTTTGCCGGCGGCCAGCCACTTTTCGCGGGCCTCTCCGCCTTTCCAGGCCTTCGTCGTGAAGCCGAGGATTTCAACCTTCACACCGCAGCGTTCGAGCGTCCGCGCGAGAATGTCGGCACAGCAGGCAGCCACCATGATCGGGCGCCCGCGCATGGAGCCCGAGTTGTCGATTAAGAGCGTCACGACCGTATCGCGAAAATCGGTGTCCCGCTCGCGCATGAACGACAGCGCGTGCATCGGATCGATGATGATCCGCGTCAAGCGCGCGGCATCGAGTGCGCCTTCCTCCAGATCGAAATCCCAGGCGCGGTTCTGCTTGGCAAGCAGCCGCCGTTGCAGTCGGTTCGCCAGCCGCGAAACGGTCGAAGCCAGGACGCGCAATTCTTTGTCGAGGAATGTGCGCAGGCGGTCGAGTTCTTCCGCGGTCGAGAGCTTATCTGCCTCGACCACTTCGTCGTTTCCGCTGGCAAACACCTTGTAGCCAAAGTTTTCCGGAGCATCGAGGACGGAGAGGTTCGGTCGCCAGGGCTCGGCGGTATCGCTCTCAGCCTCGCCCTCGGCCTCGATCTCGATGTCTTGCATTTCACCGGCATCGGCGGCCTCCGCCGTGTCGCCATTTTCGCCTTCGCTCTCGCTTTCCTCGCCGGCGTCTTCCTGTCCCTCGTTGGCCTCTTCCTCGCCTTCGGTTTCCTGGTCGCCGCCCTCCGGCTGCTGTTCCTGCTCGTCTTCGCTGTCCTCGCGCTCGCCTTCATTCGGCTGCTCGGCCATTTCCAGCGTGCGCAACAAATCGCGCACGAGCCGCCCGAACGCTTCCTGATCTCCCGTCTTGGCCGCGAGCTGCTTCAAGGTTTTGCCGCAGCGCTTTTCGATGACTGGTTTCCAGACATCCGCAAGGGCCTTGGCTGTGGCTGGAGGGGCGTGGCCAGTCAAACGTTCCCGCACGATGAGCGCCAACGCCTCGTCGAGCGGCGCTTCCTCGCGCGATTTTACTGTCGCATAGCGCCCATGCGCGAAATAATCCTCGCACTTCGCAGCGAGATTGGCCGCCATGCCATCCATGCGATTGGCGCCGATCGCCTCGACTCGCGCCCGCTCGACGGCCTCGAACACGGCCCGCGCCTCGCCCGATTGCGGCGACAGCTTGCGATGCAGCTTCTCGTCGTGACACGCCAGCGTGAGCGCCAGACTGTCGGCCCAGCCACGGACGACAGCGATTTCCCGCTTTGAGGGCACCCGCGCCGGCTCGGGCAGCTGCACATGATGGCCTTCGATCATCGGCTTGCCCGGCGAAAAGTCCACGCTGATTTTCTCGTCTCCAGCGACCGCGCGCACGGTCAACCCGACGACCCGCTTGAGCGGTTCAGCCGGCGCTTCCTTGCGTTTGGTGGGCGGGGGAGAGATCGGCACTGAATTCAGCTCAACGCTACGTTCGCGGCACTTTCCGGCAGCTCTTCGCCGAAGGCACGCTGATAAAACTCCGCGACCAGCGGCCGTTCCAATTCATCGCACTTGTTGAGAAACGTGACACGGAACGCGAAGCCGATATCGGTGAAAATGTCGGCGTTCTCCGCCCATGTGATGACCGTCCGCGGGCTCATCACAGTCGACAGGTCGCCATTGATGAACGCCGATCGCGTGAGATCGGCCACGCGCACCATGGCGCCGACCTGCTTGCGCTTTGCATCGGTCTTTGCAAACGACTTCACCTTGGCCAGGATGATCCGCACCTCGTCGTCGTGCGGCAGATAGTTGAGCGTCGTCACGATCGACCAGCGGTCCATCTGGCCCTGGTTGATCTGCTGCGTGCCGTGATAGAGGCCCGATGTGTCGCCAAGCCCGATCGTGTTCGTCGTTGCAAACAGCCGGAACGCCGGATGTGGTTTGATCACTTTAGATTGGTCGAGCAACGTCAGCTTGCCGGACACTTCGAGCACGCGCTGAATGACGAACATCACGTCGGGACGGCCGGCGTCGTATTCATCGAACACGAGCGCTGTGTTGGAGCGCAGGCAGTACGGCAGAATGCCTTCACGGAATTCCGTTACCTGCTTGCCATCCTTAAGGACGATGGCATCCTTTCCGATAAGATCGATGCGGCTCACGTGGCTGTCGAGGTTCACGCGAATGCACGGCCAGTTGAGTCGCGCGGCCACCTGTTCAATGTGCGTCGACTTGCCTGTGCCGTGATACCCCTGCACCATCACACGCCGATTGTGCTTGAACCCGGCGAGGATCGCCAGCGTCACATCACGGTTGAAAAGGTAGTCCGGATCGAGGTCGGGGACATGCTCTTCGGGTTTCGAATAAGCGGGCACTTCCATGTCCGATTCGATGCCGAATACCTGCCTCACCGAAAGTTTGAGATCAGGCAGGCCGGCGTTATCCTTTGTTGCAGCGGGGGAGGTCGGCGCGCGCATGGAAAGTCCTTCGCAAGAGGGGAGCCGCGGTCGCGCTGCTCGAGAATCGCGAACCACACTGAGGCTGTAGGGCTAACGCTGCCCCGATTTTTGAGTTTCATGGAAAGCGGCGGCCCGTGAGGGTACGTCTGCCGCCGTCAAACGAGACCAGCCTGCTTCAAATAATTATAGGCTTGAATGATCTCACGCAACTTTTCCTCCGAACGGGTGTCGCCGCCGTTGGCATCAGGGTGGTGCAATTTAACGAGTTCCTTGAACCGACCCTTGATTTCGTCCTTGGTGGCCCCCTGTTTCAGTCCAAGCGACGTCAGCGATTTCTTTTCCAGGGGCCGCAGTTGCCGCCGGTTCTCGACCGGAGTGGACCGGGACTGCCGCGCCCGCCACGCAAAGAAGGCGCCAGGATCGTTTGGCGGCGGATCATCGCCCGCGGCACTCGGATCCGGCGCGTCCTTGGCTTCCCGTGGCGCTCCGGTGCGACCCTCTCGCATGCCCGGCGCCCACGAATTGGCCGCCATTTTCCAGGTCGGCCGGTGGCCGGTAAGGGCGTCCTTCTGGAAATCGGCGACTTCTCGATCCGACATCCCGTCGAAGTAATTATAGGTGGCGTTGTATTCGCGGACATGATCGACGCAGAAAGCGAAGTATTCGCCGTCGCGCCCGCGTCCTTTCGGCGCACGATGGGTCGCGGGCTGGTCACAGCCCTTCCGCTGGCAGCGGGGACCACCAGTGCGCATCTCCTCGGCTTGGGCCTTTTTGGTCCCGACGCGGATGGAGTCGAAGAATTTCGAATTGAGTTTCATGGACGCGCGTATGCTGAGAGGGCCTAGCCGAAATGAGCCGCGCACTCTATCACAGGCTGGTGCGCGCCGTCGCGGCCATAGCGAAAATCCAGAACGAGATTTTAGTGAGTTGTGTCGCGGCAAAAAACGCGCCCGTATGCATCAGGAACACGAAATGTCATTTGAAGACCAAATACGCGAGAAACTCACGGTCGGACTGACGCCGGTCCGTCTCGATGTGATCAATGAGAGCGCGATGCATGCCGGCCACCGCTCTTCGCCAGGAACTGGTGAAAGCCATTTTCGCGTTCTGGTCGTGTCGGAAAAGTTTGCCGGCCAGACGCGGGTCAATCGCCATCGCATGGTCAACCAACTCATCAGCGAGGAGCTGGCCGGCGGTGTCCATGCGCTCGCGCTCTCGACCTACGCACCGGATGAAAAGTTCTGACACCTACGCCATCCGGCCGGCTCCCCGCCAGGGGAGTCGGATGGCGCAAGATAACCTAAAAAATCTGGCTCCCGGAGGAGCCAGATCGTTCTTTATGTCTGAGACAAGGCAAGTTACCAGCCCCGGTGGCGGCACACACGCTGCATCTCACAATGTTTCACGCCCCAGCGATTGCGAAAGCAGACGCGGTCCCAGAAGCAGTTCCGGCGCCAATGGCCACGACGCCAATGACCATAACGGTGTCCAGCTTCTCTATAGTCGCCGGCGTCGTCGTAGCCGCGTCCACCACCATCGCGAGCGCTGCCGTCGTAGCCCCGTCCGCCACCATCGCGGACGCCACCGTCATGTTGCACGCCATCGCGCGAATATCCCGGATCGGCAAAGGCCGGTGCAGCACCCGCTGCAATCATCATGCCGCCTGCGAGCAGCGCGGCAGAAAGAAAACGCTTCATAGCTTAGTTCTCCTCGTTGATCCCGGCCGGGTCGGTCGGCGCGGGTCCCCAGATAAATCCGGCGTGACAACCAATAAGCCACGTTGCCAATGAACCGGGTCTGAACACCTCGTTCAGATGCCGTTGCCCTCATCCTGCCCCGTTGTGTGCGGATACGTGAGCCAGCCTGCGATGTGGTTCCAGAGGTTCCAAGCGTTGCGTCCATGACCCACCGCACCCTTTCCAGTGATGATGTCGATGATATCGTCGCCCGCGTCCGCGAAGAGCTGGCGCGGCGCCGAATATCCCGTCAGCGATTGGCGGACGACGCGCGCATCAGCGTCTCCACGCTGGAAAAAGTTTTGTCAGGTCGTCGCACGTTTACGCTCGCAACCCTCGTTCGTCTCGAAGACGCCTTGGGTATGTCGCTGCGGCCCTCGCGCATCAATGCAGCGTCGCGTCCACACGACCGACCTTCGATTGCTCCCGACGAACTGGGGAATTATGCGCGCGCGCAAATCGGCTGGCTGGAGGGAGCCTACTTGACGCTGATCCCATCCTTCGGCGAGCGCTCTGCGATTTTCGCCTATCGAACCGACATCCACTGGGATGACACCCAAACGTGTTTGACGTTCCGCGAAGCCGAGCGAGTCGATGGTGCCTTCACGCAGCACGGCGTGGTCGCGATGCCCAACCAGACCGGACACATTTATCTCGTGACCAACCGGCACGGGCAGCAGCGCCTCGCTATTCTTTCGCGGCCGGCCAGTCAGGGCGCCATGCACGGCATCCTTGCCACGCTACTGTCGGGACGCGGATCGCAGTTGACACCGGTGGCCGCGCCGATCGTTCTTGCGCCGCTCGATCCAGCGACAAAGTGCAGCTTCGGCCGGATCGCGCAAGGTCAACACGATTACGCCCGTTATCGCTCTCTGTTGCGGCGGACCCTCGACGACGCTTTTGCGGTCATGATGCCGGTCTGACATGCTTTGCTGGGCCGACGTGCCGTAATGAGACCGCACAATCAAATCGATTAGCTTGAGGGTTGGGCACGTGACGGTAAGCCTAGAAATGCGACGGCTTTTCAGTTCGACACGACGGTTGGTACGCACCGGGCTTGTGGCGTTCGTCGCGCTATCGGCTGTCGGGGTCGTGACAGCCTCGGTCGCACTTGAGTTAAAGCCCACCTTGAAACAGGCGAAAGCTGTTCCGCTCGAAATCACTGCCCGGCCGATCACTTCGTTCACCAAGACAGGCGACACGTCGCCCATGCAGGGCAAGCTGATCTGGCGCGGTGGTCTGGTGCTCTCCGCAGCGTCACCGAATTTTGGCGGCTTTTCTGGCCTGGCCATTGCCGCCGACGGTCAAAGCTTGATGACGATCACGGATGCCGGAGGTTGGCTGACGGCGCGGCTGCGCTACGACGACAATGGCCGTCCTGCAGCTCTGACCGAGGCGATGTTGGGCGCCATTCAGAACCGCGACGGCAAGCCCATACGCCGCGGCCGCGAACGCGATGCAGAGGAATTGTGTCTGGCTCGTGGATCCCTCGACAATGGCGAAGTTCTCATCTCGTACGAGAACTTCAATCGGATCGTGCGCTACGCCGTGTCCGAGAATGGCCTGGGGCTTCCGCTTGAGGTGATCGAGCCACCGCCGGGCCTGCGCCGTTCCGGCAACGACGGCATGGAAGCGATGACCGTACTCAAGGGCGGGACTTACAAAGGTCGGATGGTCGCGTTCTCGGAAAATGCCGGCAGCAACGATCGCCATGCCGGATGGATTTGGATCGGCAACAGCGCAAAACCGCTCAATGTCGTGTCGCACGGCGGCTTTGCGTTGACCTCGGCCGCGTCCCTGCCGGACGGAACACTCCTCTTGCTCGAACGCCGCTTCACGTTTCTGGAAGGGGTCCGCATGCGCTTGCGACGCATCGCGCCGTCGGCAATCAAACCCGGCGCAATCCTCGATGGCGAAGTTCTGATCGAGGCCGACCTATCAGATGAGATCGACAACATGGAAGGTCTGGCCGTTCATACCGCGCCGAACGGTGAGACAGTGCTGACTCTGATCTCGGATGACAACTTCAACACGGTTCTCCAGCGAACCTTGTTGTTGCAGTTCACGCTGTCAGATCGGGCCCAGACATGAGCGCGCTCAATCGTGACCGCGCCTAATACCGTCCCTCCGAAAAAAGAAAAAGCGCGGACCGCATATGTCCACGCTTCCTAACTCGGTGCTACTGATACTTAGGCGGCTACAGCGGCAGCCTTCGACTTGACCAAGTCACGCTTCAGCTTTTGTAGCTGCGGCGACAACTGCTCGGTCGATGCCTTGAGCAGGTAAGCGTCCAGACCACCATTGTGCTCGACCGAACGCAGCCCGTGAGCACTGACACGAACCTTGACGGCACGGTCCAGCGCTTCGCTGAGCAGTGTCACGTGCACAAGGTTGGGACGGAAAACACGCTTGGTTTTGTTTTCGGCATGGCTGCGGAGCTGGCCGCTCATCGGCAGCTTACCGGTCAATTCGCACCGCCGGGTCATAGGTCGTCTCCTGAGGTCTCGCGGCGAACGCCCTTGAGGGGTCGCGCGGGCCCGTCTTGCGGGCATGGGTCCAAAAAACAAGGGCCCCGCTAGTTGGCCTAGCGGGGCAGTGGCCGTTCTATACTGACCCCGCCCTTGAGCGTCAAGCACTCGCACGCCGTCTGCAATGTCCCACAAGGAACCGTCATGCAGCGAAGTATTTACGATTTTCGGCGACTTTGAGCCACGGGAACGCCGGGTTCGGCTCGCAGTCTGACCAAGGCCCGCGGTTCAGTCGGTTTGCGTTACAGGTGGTAGTGTCATGGTGTGTGAGTGTCAGCACGGCTTCAAACGGGCTGTCTGGGGATTGGCGGCGGCTGTTTTGGCACCGCTGGCGCTTGCTGCAACTACAGCCCGCGCGGACGGCATCGGCCCCCGACCGATCGCAATTTCTGGCCAATATTCCATCCATTTCAATGGCTTCGATATCGGCATCGTCCGTATTGACCAGCGCGTCGCCGGCCGTGCCTATTCAGCAAATTCTCGCGTCGAAATCTCCGCGCTGCTCGGCGCCTTCCATTGGCAGGGTATCACCCGGTCGGCCGGCACCCTGACGGCTGAGGGCATCGAGCCCTCCGGCTATGATTTCCAATATCGAGGCTCGACCAAATCCGGCTCGCTCAGCATGGGCTTCACCAAGGGCAATGTTACGTCCTTGACCGCGCTCCCTGCAACCGTCGAACCGGACGACTTTGTCCGGTTGGGGCCAGCACACATCCGCTCCGTCATCGACCCTCTCACTGCGATCGTCGCTCTGAGCCGTCCGGCAGCGCAGCCTTGCGGGCGCAAACTCCCAATCTTTGATGGCAAACAGCGCTTTGACGTCAGTCTCATTCAGGTCCGGCGCGAAACCGTGCCGGCAGGCCGCAACGCTGAGACGGTGAACGGCGTTGTTTGTCGCGTGAAATATACCCCCGTCGCCGGCTACAGGGCCAACAGCGAAACCGCCGCGCTGGCCGAAACCACGGGCATCGAAGTGACCTTCCGCCCAGTCGCGGAGGCTGGGATGTGGTCCCCTTACCGAGTGGCGATCCCGACCATGGCCGGCACCGTTGCCCTTGAAGCCACGCGCTACGACATCTCAGCGCCCGGTCTTGCCGAAATTGCCCTCGTCGACTGACGATCAGCGGTCAAGATCGCACTCCGGTTTCATCACAAGGCGGTTCCGCCAGGAACCGCCTTTTTTATCCGCCCCCTGGCACGTTGCGCGCCTGCTACCGCACGTGGGTGACTGAGAAGAAAGCCTTGATCTCACCCCCGGGCGATGCAATGCCAGGGCATCCCGCCGATCGGGACCGCTACGCCAGAGGGCCGTTTATGGGCATCGATCTCGAATCTCGCATCCGCAACGTCACTGCGGTGTTGGGACCGACGAATACCGGCAAGACCCACCTCGCAATTGAACGCATGCTCGGCCACGAAAGCGGCATGATCGGTCTGCCGCTGCGCCTGCTCGCGCGCGAAGTCTACGACAAGATCGTCGCTCGCGTTGGCGTCGATAAAGTTGCCCTCGTCACGGGCGAGGAAAAGATAAAGCCCGAGCGCGCCCGCTACTGGGTGGCGACCGTTGAAGCCATGCCGCGCGATGTGGATGTCGAATTCCTCGCGATCGACGAAGTCCAGCTATGTGCCGATCCCGAGCGCGGCCACGTTTTCACCGATCGAATGCTGCACGCGCGCGGCCGATCCGAAACACTTCTTCTCGGTGCCCAGACGATGAGCGGCGCCATCGGCGATTTGATACCGGGAGCCCATTTCATCTCCCGGCCGCGCCTGTCGAAATTGAGCTATGCTGGCGAAAAGAAGATCACGCGCCTGCCGCAGCGGTCTGCCGTCATCGCGTTTTCGGCGAGCGAAGTCTACGCGATTGCCGAACTGATCCGCCGTCAGCGGGGTGGGACTGCTGTGGTGCTGGGCGCTCTGTCTCCACGCACGCGTAACGCGCAGGTAGCCCTTTATCAGTCCGGCGATGTCGACTTCCTGGTGGCGACCGACGCCATCGGCATGGGTTTGAACCTCGACGTCGATCACGTGGCCTTTTCTGCAACGCGTAAATTCGATGGCCAGAACTTCCGCAACCTCACGCCGTCTGAACTGGCCCAGATTGCCGGGCGCGCTGGCCGGCACATGAACGACGGCACGTTCGGCGTCACCGGAGCTTGTGATTCCCTCGAGCCCGACATTGTCGAGCGGATAGAAAATCATACGTTCGATCCGGTTCGCGTGCTTCAGTGGCGCAATCGCGAATTGGATTTCCGCACGCTTCACCGCTTGCGCGAAAGTCTGAAAACGCTGCCACAGGAACAGCGTCTGACCCGGGCCCGCATGGCCGACGATGTGATCGCCCTGGAAACGGTTTCCGACGATGACGACGTGGCGCGCCTTGCCACCTCTCCCGCCGCCGTTCAGCGCCTCTGGGAAGTCTGTCAAATTCCGGACTATCGCAAGATATCCAGCTCCAACCACGCCGAGCTGATCGCCACGCTCTATAAGGACCTGCTGGGTCCGAACGGTCGCATTTCAGAGGACTGGTTCGCACGTCAGGTCGCCATCGCTGACCGCACGGACGGCGATATCGATACGCTCTCGACGCGCCTTGCCCATATACGGACATGGACCTTTGTTTCCAACCGCGTCGACTGGCTGAAAGATCCCGCGCACTGGCAAGGCCGCACACGCGCCATCGAAGATGCGCTATCCGATGCGTTGCACGAATGCTTGACGCTGCGCTTTGTCGACCGCAGAACCAGTGCTCTCATGAAGGGTATGCGGGACAAAGAAGAGTTGAACGCCGAAATCAAAGACGACGGCTCCATCCATGTGGAGCAGCACTATGTCGGTCGCCTCAAGGGCTTTCTGTTTACGCCGGATGCGCAGGCTGAGGGCGTCCACGGTAAAGCTGCACGTTCAGCCGCGGCCCACGTTCTGTCCGGCGAATTGACAATGCGCGCCCGCCGCGTCGCAGCAGCCCAGACCGATGCTTTCAAGATTGATCGCCGCGGTCGAATTTTCTGGCGCGGCGATGAAATTGCAAAACTGCAGGCCGGCGACGATCCGCTGAAGCCGACGGTCGAAATCCTCGTTGACGAGTATCTGTCGGCCCCCGACCGCGACAAGGTGCAAGCGCGGCTTGAAACTTGGCTGAACGACTTTATCGCGGAAAAGTTGAAGCCGCTGGTCGATCTGTCAAAGGCGGAGGATGTCACCGGTCTGGCGCGCGGCATCGCTTTTCGATTGAAGGAAAACTTTGGCGTTCTCAAGCGCGAGGCGCTGGCCGAAGAGTTGAAAAGCCTCGACCAGACGGCGCGCGCGCAGCTACGCAAATATGGCGTCCGGTTCGGCGCCTTCAACATTCATTTCCCGTTGCTCCTAAAGCCGGCACCCGCGGAACTGACGCTCACGCTTTGGGCGCTGAAGCACGCAGCCACCGCCGGCGTCGAGGCAGACAAAATGCCCGAGCCGCCGCGCGCCGGCCTCACGTCCGCTCCAGCCAACCCTGATCTTCCTGAAGCCTTCTATCGCGCTTTCGGCTATAATGTTTGCGGGCCTCGCGTCATCCGCTTCGACATGCTCGAACGCTTGGCGGATATGATCCGTCCGTTGCTGGCTTGGCGTGCAAACCGGGTTGGCGATGCCAAGCCACCCAAGGGTTCGACCGGCGACGGTGGCTTTACCGCGACGCCTGAAATGATGTCGATCCTCGGTTGTTCGCCCGATGAACTGGGCAAAGTTCTAAAGGCGCTTGGTTTCCGCCTTGATCGCCGACCGATCAAGACACCGGCGCCCGGATCCGTCGCGGCCCCATCGTCCGCAAATACGAGCGAAAGCGAAACGTCTGCTGCCGTTAGTCCTGCGGCATCCGAACCAGCTGCCGCCGATCAGCCCGACGGCGTTGACGTCGTGACAATGCCGGAGGCAATGGGCAATCCAACCGAAGCGCCAACGCCAGAAGTAACGTCAGAGCCACCGTTAGAAGCAGCGCCAGCGATATTGGGAGAAACTACACTGCCTGGCGACGTCGCCCCGGTTGTGGCTGCCGAGGTGCAATACGAAGACGTCTGGCGTCCGCGTCGTCACCATCGCGACGGACACCGCGGTGAAGGCCGCACGGACCAGCACCGCGGCGAAGGCCGCACGGACCAGCACCGCGGCGAAGGCCGCACGGATCAGCACCGCGGCGAAGGCCGCGATGGGCAACAGCATGGAGCCAGAAGCCACGGCCGTCGTGCTTTCGGCGGTGATCAGGCCAATCCGTCTATCGCTCCGGCACGATCGCACGCCGCTACAACTGCGCAACCTCCCGGTACCGCACCACCTCCGAACTCGGATCGCGCCCGCCACGACGGCGATCGTGGTCGGCGGCACGAAGGCCGCGACCGCAACCCAAAGCGCATTGACCGGCCGGTCGGCGGTGAGAACTCGCAAACGAGCCAGCGCCCGGATGGACGCCAACAAGAGGGTCAGCGAAGCGAAGGCCGGCGTGATGATCAGCGCCGCGAAAACCGAGGTGATCGCCGTCGCAATGAGGAACGCCAGCAACCCCGCGCCGTCACCGCCGCGCCCCCGCGCGGCAAGGCGAATGTCGAGGCCGACAGCCCGTTTGCGTCGCTGCTGGCGCTACGTTCGCAACTCGAGCAGGCGCAGCGCGATAAGGGTTGAATATGTCGGACGGCGAGGACAGCGACAGCGAACCTGGCGCAATTTCGCCAGCCACATCGCAGCGCCTCGACAAATGGCTCTGGTGTGCCCGAGTCGTGAAAACCCGAACTCAGGCGGCGGCCCTCGTCTCCGGTGGCAAAGTTCGCGTCAATCGCGTCAAAACAGACAAGCCCGCGTACGCAGTGAAGGCGGGCGACGTTGTCACGGCCTCTGTTGGCGCGCGCGTCCGGGTGTTGGCCGTCAAGGCAGTCGGTGACCGCCGCGGGTCGGCCGTCATCGCCCGATTGCTATACAACGACTTGACCGCGCCGGCAGATGCGGACGTGGGCGAGCCAGGTTTGCAACTTTGCTCCTCCGCTGTGCCCACCGGACGGCGCGACAATGGCAGTGGGCGGCCAACCAAGAGGGACCGCAGGCTTACCGATCGCTTGAAGGGCGAATATTGACCGTCGCAGCTTGCCAAGCGCAGCCTAGGACGGTGGCGATTGGCATCCTTTTTCGCATTGTGCGGCTATCGCGACGCCGCTATGAGACCTCACCGCGGTATGACGAGCGGGAGCCGGTATCGGTTCATAAACGGGACGGGACGCATGACTTACGTCGTCAATGATAAGTGCATAAAGTGCAAGTACACCGATTGCGTCGAGGTTTGTCCGGTCGACTGTTTCTACGAAGGCGAGAATATGCTCGTCATCCACCCGGACGAATGCATCGACTGCGGCGTATGCGAACCGGAATGCCCGGTCGACGCGATCAAGCCGGATACCGAGCCGGGCCTGGAGAAATGGCTGGAACTCAATCGTGAGTATGCCGACAAGTGGCCCAATCTAACTGCGAAAAAAACCTCCCTGCCTGATGCCGACGCTCACAAGGACGAGGCTGGCAAGTTTGAGAAATACTTCTCGTCCAATCCCGGCGAGGGCGACTAGCTCGCGCGGGCGCCGTTAACTCTTGAATTCATATAACACCTTCCCCATTTGTTCTCTCAGGCGAGCATTCGTTCGCTGTGAGTTTAAGGGCGTTTAAAGCGCCGCGCGCAGCCGCCCTTCATTTTCAATGAAGTTCGTGCTACTATCACACTGTGATCGGGTTCATAGGAACTGAGCAGGAACATAAGCAGGTGAAATCATTCACTTGGGACCTGTCAGTCCGTTGACGCGCGTCGAGATGCGCGCTCTCGTTGAGGGAGTAGCCGCACGATCGACTGTGATAAGTACGGAATACTGCGCGTCTCTGACGCTAAAAATTAGGGGATCTGCACGGTTGGGGGAGCCTGGCCGCAATGACGTGTTTGTGACGATTGAAAATGGCAGCGGTTTTTCGCGAAACCAAGCCTCACCACGAGAGTACGTTCGAAGTAGCCCTTTGAGAGTGAGCGACGCGCATGACCCAGAAGAAAAAGACTGTTGTGAAAACTAAGACAGGCAAGGTCGTCACTCAACCCAAAAAGGCCACCCCTGTGCAGGCGACCACGCGCGGTGTGACATCAAATACACGTCCTGTGGCTTCGGCGGCACGTAAGCCGGCTCAGGCAGCGCCCAAGTCAGCTTCGGCTGCGCCCTCGAGCCCGGTCCGCCCGGCAAGCTCGAACAAAAAGGTTGTGCCCGCGGCCAAGGTTGCTGCGAAGGTGACGCCGTCCGCTGTAAAACCGGCGGCTCCGGCCAAGCCGGCCGTGGCTTCAAAGCCAGCGTCTGGCAAGGCGCCCGTCGCTCCTTTAGTCGCTTCTGCGAAGTCATCCACTGTCGCTGGGCCGGTAAAGAAGCCGGCCGTTGCTGCGCAGCCGCGCTCTGAGGCGGTCAAGGCGGCGCAAGCTTTCGCAGCGCATCGCGCTCACGCGGCCCAAGTCTCCGTTCCAGTAGCGCCACCGGCCCGGGCCGTTCCGGCATCGGTCGCCAAGCCACCCGCGAGCAGCAAGTTGACGGCACCGGCGCAGTCGCCGGCACCGGCTGCTCCAGCTTCGCCGAAAGCGATCGCTGAAAAGACCGCCGCCGCCCGCGTCGATGCGAACAAGAAGCCCGTCAATTCGCGTCATGGTTTCAAGACCAATGAATTCGTCGTTTATCCCGCGCACGGTGTTGGTCGCATCGTGGGAATTGAGGAGCAGGAAATCGCCGGCATGGCGCTGGAACTGTTTGTCATCAATTTCGAGAAGGAAAAGCTGACCCTGCGCGTGCCGACCGGCAAATTGCAAAGCGTTGGTATGCGTAAACTTGCAGACGATGACATCGTCAAGCGCGCTATGGAAATCCTCAAGGGCCGCGCTCGCATCAAGCGCACCATGTGGAGTCGCCGCGCGCAGGAGTACGTCGCCAAGATCAACTCCGGCGATTTGATCTCGATTGCAGAAGTCGTTCGTGACCTCTACCGCTCGGAGGCACAACCCGAGCAGTCCTATTCCGAACGCCAGCTCTACGAAGACGCACTCGATCGTATGGCGCGTGAAATCGCCGCCGTGGAAAAGCTCGACGATCGTGGAGCCGTGCAGCGCATCACAGAAGTACTTTCCAAGAGCGCCAAGGGACGGCGCGTTGCCGAAGAAGGCGCGCCGGAGGAAGTCCAGGCCGCCTGACTGCCCCAGCCACCCGGCGGTAGCGACACGAATGAATAAAATAAAACACCCGGCAGAAATGCCGGGTGTTTCGTTGTCAGATATCTACCGTCCGCTCGCAGATCCCTCGGGTAGTTCCTCGATCACGTCCGCCGCGGCAAGCGCCATGAACGGCCCGTTACGTACCTCAATCCAGCCTCTGACCCGCACCAGGCGGCCCTTGAGCAGTTTGAGCCGCGCCACGAGCGCATCGCGCGGCTCAGCATTGCGGCGCAGATCGACTGCGGCCGTGAAGTCCCATCTCCAGTTGCGACCAAAATTCACGAACAGCTCGTTGCGGCTCGTGCCGACGTCTTGTACCCAACCCTCGACAATCTGAAACGTGCCGATAAGACGTTCCAATTGCCGGGTCTCCCGCGCCGGTCTGATCGCGTAGGCCGGGTTTGCCCACAGCCCAACCCGCTTCGCCCGCGCCACCGCCTCGCGCGCGAAAAGTTGGCCAAGGCATGCGGTTTCTTGCGGCAGCGGCGCCACGCGAGCATGGCCGATATCGACGAGAGCCGCTTGCATCCAAACGGGGCCACCGGGTGCGGACAGCAAGGCGTGACTGACACGCCGGCCATAACGGTCGCGAAATTGACCGGTGTCCGCAAGGTCGATGCGCCTGTCCGCAAGCAAGTTTTCGACCGCCGACCGCGCGGCCGACTGCGCCGGCCAATTGGCGTCCGGCGCGGCGAGATCACGTCCACTCGGCGCCAGCAAAGCCATGAGGCGCAAACTCGTCCCGTCATCCAGGACGAACGTCGTTGCGCTTTCGATCCGCACGATAGAACGGCTCCCGGACGGCACCGGTGGACAGGTCTCGCTGCTGGCCGGAAGGGCTCCAGGAAGCTGCAGCAAAAGAAAACCAAAAGAGATTATTGCAACGGCGCGTTTGAACGCAAAAGCATTGCCGTGCGCCACCGCCCATCGCCTCCGCGTTCCCCACTACTGCCAGTGTGCCATGCCTGCGCCCAAACCGACATCACGCTTCACACGGCAAAATCGTCCGGCTGCAGGAGCGACTTGGCAATATTTAACAGGGTAATCGTTGATGGGCCGTCCGGATCGCTGATGACACTGTCCGTGCCGACTTGCTGGGTATGCGCCAGAACCTCGAAGAATGAAGCAAAACTGAGCGCCGAGACATCGATAACATCGCCGTTGCGTCGCAGACTTTGCTGAAGCTGGAAATCGGCGATCGTGTCATGGCCAAAAGCCCCTTGAAACACAAAGATGTCTTGGCCCGCCCCGCCGACGAGAATTTCATTCGCTCCACTACCGCTCATGCGATCGTTGCCGCCGGCACCTTCGATTTGTTCCAGCCCGCTCACCGTCATGCCCGAGAGGTCGATCGCGTCAGCTGCGGATCCCAGCCGCAGAACGTCGAAGCCAGAACCGAAATCAATGGCCTCGATTGAGATGATGTCCGCCAACCCCTTGTCGAGCACCAGGATGTCGTTGCCCGCCGAACCCTTTATCGTGTCGAAACCAGCGCCACCGTCGAAGGTGTCCCGCCCTGGTCGCCCCGCAAACACAAACGTGTCGTTGCCGAGCCCGCCGAATAGCGTGTCGTTGCCCGCTCCACCAGCAATGGTGTCATCGCCCGCCGATCCGATAATGCTGTCACCGCCACCGCCTGCCGAGATCTGTTCGATGCTCGTCACCGTGACCTGCGTCAAATCCAGAGAATTACTTGTGTTGTCGAGCCGCAGGATATCGAAGCCACCGCCACCGTCGATCGCTTCGATGCTGGCAATCGGTACGCTGCCACTGAGACCGATGACATCGTTGCCGGCGCTCCCCCGGATCGTATCGAACCCCGCGCCGCCGTCGTAGCGGTCGAGGCCGGCGTTTCCGGTCACGAGAAAAACGTCGTCGCCGCCGAGGCCCGATAGCGTGTCGTTACCCCGCCCACCTGTGATGGTATCGTTTGCGCCGCCACCCACCAGAACATCATCGCCAGCGGAGCCGACAAGTATCTCTCCGTGGACCAAGCCGATCACGGAAAGAGCGAACGTCGTACTTGTCTTAGCGATGCTATCACTGGCTGTGACGCGGACTGCGAGGTCGCCGTTGAAAGCAGGCGGCGGCGTCCCCTGAAAAGTCCGCGTTTGCGGATCGTAGTCGAGCCATGCCGGCAAGGCGCTGCCGTCAGCAAGATCTGCCGTGTAGATGAGCGAATGTCCGTCAGGATCGCTGAACGTGTCGAGCGGGATCGAATACGTCCACGCATCTCCGGCGGCGATCGACTGTGAAACAAGTAACGGTCCACTCAAAACGGGAGCGGCGTTGGCCACGATGGTGAGACTGACGGTCGCCGTGGTTGCGCCACCTCGGCCATCGGCGACCGTATAGTCGAATTCGACAAGCCCTGTCTGCGCCTGCTGCGTTGCAACGCGCACGTCGCCATCTGGCGTCAGCGTGATATTGGCGCCAGGCGTCTTCGATGCGACCGCTATGATCGTGAGCGCATCACCATCGAGGTCGCGGTCGTTGCCGAGCAGTTCGGCCTTTGGAATGACGACATCCGTCAGATCGGTGAAGAGGCCATTGTCCGCTCCGGCGATCGGCGCATCATTGACGAGAGCCCCGGAAGCGAGCGCGGCGGCGGTGAGAAATGCGCCGTTCCATGCGGCACCGTCGTCGAAACGAACCACGTCTATTGGTGGTCCTGCGAAGAAATTGTCGAGCACGACCCGGCCCCCATCGGCCATGCGAAGCACGATGTCGTCGAGACCGCTGGATTGGAAGACCGCGACGTCCTGACGACCAATTCCGATGAATCGCAAAACATCAGAGCCGTTGAGTCCCGTCGATGACAAAATAACGTCGATGCCGTCGCCCGCCTGATAAACGTAAGTGTCGTTGCCGGCCCCTCCGACCAGCGTGTCATTGCCAACGCCTCCAATTAACGTGTCGTCGCCGTTAAGCCCACTCAGGAAATCGGCATTGGCAGTACCCGTCAGCCTATTGCTCGCGTCATTGCCTTCACCGAACGCCGCCGCGCCCGTCAGCGTCAGATGTTCAACGAATTCGGGCAGGGTGTAGCCGATGGAGGAGACGACGGTATCGATCCCGGCATTAAACGTCTCGATGACAATATCGCCGGCGACATCAACAATGTAGCGATCGTTGCCCCCGCCGCCCGCCATGATGTCGTCGCCGCTGCCGCCGTCAAGAACGTCGCGTCCGTTGCCGCCGGTCAATTCGTCGTTGCCATCACCGCCCGACAAATCAGCACCGCTGGAGTCGCCGACCGTGCGACGCGCGTTGCTGGCAAGGGTGAGAATGTCGTCACCCTCGCTACCAGCGATCACATCGCGGTTGTCTGGTTCGCCGTTTCGGTTTCGATCATAGATCGGCGTCTCCGGTTCGGCGTCCAACGGTCCGGTCAGGAACGTATCGCCGGCCGCGGCAAAAGTGTCCGTGTTCCAAATTTTTGCAGCGTTTGGCGGACCGGAACCGCCCGGATAGGGAAACGGCGTCTCCTCGCCGAGTTCATAGAAGCGAATGCCGAGCATTCCCTCCTCGAAATCGACGACGCGAACGACCGCTTCCGAAAAAAGATCGGTATCGATCTCCTGGAACGTGAAATCCTGATCCATGAGATTAAAGAAGGTCTGCGCAAAAGCAGGCCCACCGGCATAAATGTGAATGAGAAGATCATCGCCGTCACGATTGAAGAGGATCTGATCCGTAATCCGCACAACGCCGTCCCAAGCATCCGCTCCGTTCCCCTCGAGCGACACTTGTGAGACAAGGTAGAAAAATCCCGGCGCATCGTAACCGTTGACAGCGCCTGGCCCCGGGTTCTGAGGCAGCACATCAAACGTGGCCCTACCGATGACCGGCGTCATCGCGCCAAGGATGGGGAACAACGCTGATCCTTGAAACGCGCCGGCCTCCGCCAGAAGCAGATTGTACGGCACGAACAGCCGGTCTGCCGCGTCGGCATCAGCAATGACAAATTCGACAATCCGTGTGGCCTCAGAAAGCGAGGAAATGATGAACCGATCCGCACCCTCGCCCCCAAGCGCCAAGCTCCTGCCAGTTCCGGAGATGATCGTGTCGTCCCCCATCCCACCGCTCAGTTCGATGTCATATCCAAGGGGGCTCGCAGCAGAAAGCGGCGTGACGAAGCGACCGCTGATGAGGTCGTCGCCCTTTCCACCTTCGACGCCGGTCATCGCTGGCGCGGCATAGATCCGGTCGTTTGCGGACGTCCCGCCGAGGTATTCGAGCGACTGCGCCCAAATGCCCCCGGCATCGGAAAAATTGCCATCCCGGGCTTCAACCCCGACAAGCAGGATCTCCGGTTGATCGGAAGGGGCTGCCAGCAGTCCCGTGGTACGCGTTGAAAAATCCAGTGCATCGCCCCGGCTCTGCGAACCCTGTCCATTGAGTTCGAGTATGGGACGGATCTCTCCCAGTTCCACGCCTTCGCCGAGAATGATCGTGTCGCTCGTGTCGTCCCAGCGGATGTTGTCGATCGAAAACAGGCGATCGACTCCGGTCGTATGCGTCACGATATAGGTTGCGAGCAGGTGGGGCACGTCTGCCAATCCACCTTCGATGTAGATCGTCCCCACACCGGCGTAATTGATGACGTCGTTTCCATCCTCGGGGTAGTCGAGGCCCGGCTGGCCACCGTGATAAATGTGGTTCCCTTCGCTCCAGAGAAATTCGTCGTCGCCGCGCCCGCCGTAGAGCTTCTCAACCTCTCCGGCTTCGTCGGTCCCTTGCAGCGTATCATTGCCCTCGCCCGACAAGACCGTGTTGAAAGACAGGCTTAACTTGATCGGGTCGTCGTCCGAGGTACCAAACAGTGTCCGGGTACCGACCGTAAAACTGAGAAACATCGACGGCATGTTCTGCGCGATGTCGACGCCGATATAGAACAGCAGGGACGCCACGATCGAGGACGAGTTCGCGATCGGTAGCGGACTGAAATCGACCCCGAATGCGAAATACGGGAAGGCTTGCCGATCGATGTCGCGCGCCACGGCGGCCATCAAACCCCAATCCGTCAGCGCATCGGTGCTGGCGATGATCTGCGATCCGCGCCACCACGGATAGCCGATGGTATCGAGGAGTTCCTGTTCGTTTTTGCCGCCATTGGCACCCGATAGCGTCGTGACCCCGTTCGCACCATCGACACCCACAGTCACCGTTCCGTCCGGATTGGTGTCGCGCGTGCCTTCCATCACCCACCAGCGATCCTGATAGTAGCCGTAATCAAGCGGGTCCTGCTGAAACACGAGCATCAGGTGGTCGGCCCTGATGCGCCAGAGCCCAAACTCCTGAATCGGCACGCGTTCGATGCGGATGTTACCCATCATGATGCTCCGGAAAGTTCGAAGGACGATGCGCGAGGATGGCGGCGGCCAAACCCAACAGCGGGCTCACGGCAGCGCGGCCGACGTTGTGGCGTGGAGGCACAACTCAGGGGGGCGTCGTCGGCCGGCGGCACTTGGAAAACCGCGGTTAAAACCCGCATCGGCAATCACCTAATTTAAAACACGAGTGCCGGGTCGCCGGAGGCTGCCCTAAGCCAATTGCAATCTAAAGTTGTTTTTAATCTAAAGTTGCAGCGCCTGCAACCCGAGTCATTGAACGATTGTTAATAATAATATTTGGGTGAGGTCGACGACAGTCAACTAGCCTTTGAACAATCAAAAGTGCCTTGCTAAGTCGACGATCGCCGCAAAATCGGCGGCGCGGGTCCGGCGGACCTGTGGCGGTGTCATCCAGGACAGCGCATCGGTCATCATCGTGCGGAACAATCATGGATTGTCCAGCCATCAACGGGCTGAGCTTGAGCGGCGCTGTGGAGTGTCAGTAGTGTTCGATGACCGACTAAAATCACTCGGTCGCTTTGACGAACGCCAACAACGTTGCGCCCTCAACGATCAGATTGACGCCGACAAGAACGCCCAGGGCCCACGCGGCCGAAAACGGGAAACTGGTGTAAAGCATCGCCGCGACGAGGATCGACAGAGCGCCACTCAGCAGCAAAAAGCCCCGCCCATCGGACACTTTAAACGCCCAGAATAGCTTGGCGATGCCCGCGATCAGAATTGCTATGATCGCAAAGAGCGTCAGCGTCTTAAGTCCCAGAAGGGGATGGGCGAAAATGATAAGACCAGCCAGGATGCTGATGATGGCGAGCAGGAATAGCCCTACGGTGCCGCTCCAGCGCTCCGCCTTGAAGGCAGCGAATGCTTCCAGAATTCCGCTGATGAGAAAATTAGCGCCGAGAACCAGCGTCACGACGAGGCCGGCGATAAGGGGTGAAAAGAGCGCGAGTACGCCAAGGCCGATGGCGATAAAGCCGGCCAGTTTTAATGGCCAGCGCGAATCGTTATTGAAAACCGGCTGCTCTGTCATCGTCATGAAATCACCTCTCGCCAAAAAATGACTGCTGCCGATGCGTCGAGCCCGCATCCAAGACCAACGGAATATAGCATTTTCCGGCTGGCCCATGTTTGGAGTTTGCACCTCATCTGAACACGTCGTTAATACGTGTCCCATCCACATTCCACATGTTTTCCTGTCGTCGTGGGAATAACGGCGCTCAAAGTCCGTTGATTGTGGGTGCCATCTGGCCGCGCGCCGCGTCGGCCGTTTTGTCGAGAGGGAGTTCTAAACCATGGCGACGCCGCAGCCCGCTTCACAGTCCGGAACGCTGTCGATGGGGATGGGACTTCGATCGACACCACCGCCGGCCCCCGGCTCGCCCTTTGCAGCGTCTGCCCTCTCGAACGCTGGCCTCTCCGTGATTGGGACCGACCTGACGATCCTTGGTCAAAACATCGCGATCATCTCGCAAAACAAGCTCCAGATCGACGGCGACGTGCGCGGAGATGTCGTCGGCAAGCAGGTCACGATCAGCAGCGAAGGCTCTGTGATCGGGACCGTTTGTGCCGATAAAATAGAAGTGCACGGCGGTATCAGGGGCGCCATTCGGGCTGCTGTTGTGATCGTGCATCCGACCGCACAGGTCGATGCGGACATCCTGCACCAGACGCTGTCGGTTGCAGAAGGCGCACTGCTCGAAGGCAGTCTGAAGAAGTCGAAGGATCCAGGCGAACTCGTGCCCAATCTCGATCCAAGCAGCTACGCTGCCAAAAACGGATCGCTCGTATAACGGGGAGGGACCAGTCGCGCGGCGGTCACGCCGCGCGGCTGACAAGCACCTTGTCGATCCGGCGTCCGTCAAGATCGACCACCTCGAACCGCCACGGACCTTGGTCGAAGTGTTCGCCCACCTCCGGCAGCCGATGCAGTACGTTCAGCACGAACCCGGCCACCGTTTCATAGTCGGCATCCGGGTCGAGCGGTATTCCGATCCGGTCGGCAAACTCATCGACCGGCATCCAGCCCGCGACCAAAAATGACCCATCGTGGCGCACGACGAAGGCCGGCTCGTCCGGACCTTCCTCGTGGAATGCGCCTGTAATCGCTTCCAGGACGTCGATCGACGTGATGATGCCTTCGAAGTGACCGTACTCGTCGAAGACAAGCGCCATGTGGACAGATGACGATCGGATCGCCTTTAAGACGTCGATCGCGCGCGTATTGTCGCTGACGACAGGCGCCGGCTGGATGTCGGCAAACGCGCGAATGTCATCGGGCAATCCGGCCGCCAAATTCGCTGCCATTCGGTCGTAAAGATCCTTGACCGTCACCACCCCGACGATGGCGTCCGCTTCTCCATCTTGCACCGGAAGACGCGACCGCTTCGTCGCGCGCAGCTTGGTGAGTATTTCGTGCGGTTCGTCGGAGAGGTCCAAAATCTCGACGTCGCGCCGCGGCGTCATCAGGCCCGTCGCCGTTCGATCCGCCAGCCGCATCACACCGGAAATCATTTCCTTTTCTTCCAGCTCCAGAATGCCAGCACTCTCCGCCTCGGCGATGATCGTTTTCACCTCTTCCTCGGTCATCCGTTGTTCTGGTCCACCGTGCTGTCGCAAAAGACGCAACACGATCTTGCCTGACGCATCGAGCAGCCAGACCAGCGGTGCAGCAACTTTTGAAAGCACCGCCATGGCCGGTGCAACGCGGGCGGCCACCCGTTCCGGATCACGCAGCGCAACTTGTTTGGGCACCAACTCGCCAATTATGAGCGACAGGTACGTGATGGCGACAACGACCAGGATCACGCCGACCGTATCGGCGGCGGCGGCTGACATGCCTTGCATGGAGAGCCATTTTGCAAGCCGCTCGCCAAGCGTGGCCCCAGAGTAGGCGCCCGACAAGACACCGACGAGCGTAATGCCGATTTGCACGGCCGATAAAAACCGGCCGGGGTCTTCGCTGAGGCGCAGCGCGGTCGCCGCGCCCACTGAGCCCTGGTCGCGCATGACAGCGAGGCGTGCGGGTCGTGACGACACCACGGCCAATTCGGACATGGCGAGCAGACCGTTCAACACGATCAGAACGACGACAACGGCAATTTCGGTGAACAACGACGAACCAGGGGGATACCGCTCCGCATCACATTGGCAGGCGGCTTCGCGATCACTTATAGACCGGCTCCCTTGCGAAATGCCATATCTGTCTCACATGGCACGTCCCTGCGACCGGTCTCAATATTCGGGTCTGTCGTGCCGGCGAAGCGTAACCGATCGATTTGCATGCAACTCAAGATTCCCGGAGCCGGCGATACCGTCTCACCGGATTATGCTCGCCTTCTCGACAGCGTCGACCGGCTGGCGGATCGGTTGGACTGCCAATTTCGAATTCCCTGGACAGGAATTCGTTTCGGCTGGGATCCGATAGTTGGCATCGTGCCGATTGCCGGCGATCTCGTCATGGCGGCCGTATCGCTGAAGATTATCGCCGACCTGCGCCGTCTGGGTGCCGATCGCGACCTGACGCGGCGCATGCTGTGGAATGTGCTCATCGACGCGGGTATCGGCCTCGTGCCGATCGTCGGTCCCATCTTCGATCTTTTTTATCGCGCCAATATCCGAAATGTTGCGCTGCTGACCGATGAAATTCGCAAGTGTCGAAAGGCTGCGGACTGAGGAGCAAACTCAACCCCAAACCTTGCCCGCCCTTGGCGTATCGATCTGATAATCCGTCGCATGACGGGTAAAAAACGTCTCGCCGAACCGCCGTGCCGACCCGATGGGATCGTTCGGATCGTGGCGGACATCGCCGCGCGCATTGCCGATACCGTGAACGACGCCAACGAACGATCCGCGCGTGTAGCGTGTGTATTCCTGGATCTGAGCCACGATCCCGCCCGATACCATGGGAAACGTCTCTTCCGACGACAACAGGAGGCCGATGCGTTTGCCCTTCATCCCCTCGATGACATTCGCCGATTGAGGATAAGACGCTGCATAGTAGCAGAATGATCGGTCAAAAAAGGCCTTTAATTGTGCAGATACGCCATACCAGTAGATCGGCGTGGCGGCGATGAAGCCATCGGCTGGTAAAAACCGATGCAGGAACGCGCTGCGAAAACCATCCTCGATTGCGCATTCGCCGTCCGTTTTGCGGCATGTTCGACAATCGCGAAGAAAATGCGACACGATCTCATCGGCATAGACGAGGTCGACCGCATGACCCGCTGCTGTCAGTCCCTCGCGCATGGCGTCGGCCAGAAGCGCCGAATTCCCGTTGCGGCGCGGGCTGGACGACAAAATGAAGGCTTTCATAATCTCGGCTCACATGCGGTTTGAAAAGAGGCACTGAACGAGCGCCGCGTTGCCCTGGCGGAGAGCCAGGGTGGGACGGCATGTGTTGGACATTGAGAGCGATTGTGTAAAGGCGGTGTACTGCCCGTCGTCAAATCAGAGTAGGGTCAGTTCGGATGGCACGGTCGGCGGCAATGCGGATGGCTGGCCCGTCACCATAGTTTGACGAAACGTTTGCATCTGAATTGGCATCTGGGGAAGACTGGGCGCGCAACCAATCCGGCGCCTTTGGGAGGATTAAATGGATCTGGCAAGTATTCTCATTCAGGCCGCGAGCGGCGCTCTGGGTGGCAACGCGGCGGGCGCGGTGGCCAAGAACGTGAGCCTTGGCCCCATCGGCAACTCGATTACGGGCGCCTTGGGCGGCGGCCTGCTCGGCCCGCTACTCGGTTCGCTGCTGGGACTGGGAGGCACAGCTGCGGCTTCTGGCCTCGACGTCAACGCCATCGTGCAGGGCTTTGCCACCGGCGGCGTCAGCGGCGCGTTAACGGCTCTTGCTTTGGGTTACGTCAAGTCGATGGTCGCGCGCGGTTGAATAGCTTGGTTTGACAAAAAATTGGGACAGCGGAACGCATGCTTCCGCTGTTTCTTCTTGTCGCGCGGCATATCAGAAACGGACTGAGGCCTTCTCCGCCCAACTCATGGCTCCTCCGATCACCGACACGCGTGCTGCCTTCACGGCCGCGCTTCGCAATTTCGAACAGAGAAAGTTTCAGGTGGCTCGCAAGTCGCTGCTTGAACTTTTGCGAATTTATCCCAGAGAACCGGAGTTGCTGCGCATTTTGGGCGCGTGCTGCAGCGAACTTCACATCCATGACGACGCTGTCGCGTACTTCCGAAATGCTGTCGAAATTGGACGACAGCCAGCCGACCACTTCAATCTGGGTAAGGCTTTGCAACTGGCGCAGCGTTTCGACGATGCGCTGGCCGCACACGAAGCCGGTCTAAAGCTCGCCCCTGACGACCTCGCTTTGCTCCACGCGCGCGCAACGACACTTTTGCAACTTGGCAACGCCGAAACGGCCGAGTCCAACCTTCGCATGCTGCTGCACCGCGATCCTCGCAACGCCGATGCCTGGATAAACTTGGCCACCGCCCTGGTGCAATTGAAGCGACCGGCGGAAGCTGTTCGAAGTTTGAATTTCGCGCTAGAAATCAACCCTAGCCTGACGAACGAAATCATCGTCGGCCTCATCCGCGCCCGCATGCTGGTCGCGGACTGGACTGATTTTCAGCCAATGGTCGAGGCAACGGAGAAGGCCGCAGCGACGGGTGCAAAAGTCGATCCGTTCGTCTTGCTGACGATCAGCGACAAGCCGGACCTGCACCTCAAGGCAGCGCGCTCGAACCTTCCCCAATTCCAACCGAACTTCGCGCCGCCTCTGAACGCAACACGCGAGCGAATCAAGGTCGCATACATATCGGCCGATTACCGCGAGCACCCGATCGCCCCTCTGGTCAGCGACCTCTTCGCCGCTCACAAGCGCAGCGGCTTCGAAATCATTGCGGTTTCGATTGGACCCGACGACGGCAGTCCGGTGCGCAACCGCCTCGCCGGCGCCGCCGATGAATTCATCGATCTTGCGCGTTCGCCGCCCGACCGTGTTGCTGAGGTGGTCCGCTCGCTAAACCCAGATATCGCCGTCGACTTGATGGGTCATACAAAATTCGCCATGCCAGCTGCTTTTCAACTTCGCATGGCTCCGGTTCAGGTGAACTTCCTCGGCTATCCTGGCACCACGGGCTCAAGCCAGATCGACTATGTCGTGCTCGACCCTTTTGTGGCCTCGCAAACGGTCCGCAACGCCATGGTGGAGAAGGCGATCGTTCTGCCGCATTGTTATTTGCCGGCCGATCGTCAGCGCCCTTGTCCCCCGCGCGCGGCAGCACAGAAACGTGTCGATCTGGGCCTGCCGGAAGACGCGATCGTATTTGGCGCCTTCAATAACGCCGGCAAAATTACGCCTTGGATCTTTTCCGCCTGGATGCGCATCTTGCAAGCCGTTCCCAAGAGCGTCTTGTGGTTGCGCGGCTCCGATCCCGACCTGATCTCCAATCTTCAATCCGAGGCGTCTAAAGCCGGCGTCGATAGTCATCGCCTCGTCTTTGCCGGAGTCGCTGCTTATGAGCAGCATCTGGCGCGTCACCACGCCATGGATCTGTTCCTCGATACGTTTCCCTACGGCGGGCACACTACGGTCAACGACGCACTCTGGATGGGGTGTCCAGTCGTGACACTCGTTGGTCAAAGTTTTGCCTCCCGAGTCGCCGGCAGTAATTTACAAAGTGTGGGATTGCCGGATCTCGCGGTCTCTCGACTAACCGAATATGAAAGCTTGGCCACCGAATTGGGCCGCTCGCCGGCGCGTGTCGCCGCTCTGAAACAACACCTGGAGACGCAGCGCTCGGCATCGCCATTGTTCGACATGGAAGGCTTTGTTTTTGGGCTGGAAACAGCTTATCGCCAAGTCGTCGACAGGGCGCGTGCAGGCCAGAAGCCAAAGGCGATCCTGGTGCCGCCGTCGCCTGCGTAGCCGAGCTTTATCGCTATTTCCGTGATTTCGACGGAGGCTTCGCGCGCATGAAATTCGCGCGCATGAAAACTGAGACAGGCTCCAACTGCCGCATCCATTTTCAGCTCGATCTGCCAGGCGCTTCGAATGGCAGCAGCGAACCGCAGCGACACTCTCCGGCAGAGGGGCGTCCACAGAGCCGCGGAAGTCGTGCTCACTTACCCGCGAAGCCGAGATAGTTCACGTCCGTATCGTTCGAAAGTGACCACGTGTCATTCAGCGGATCATAGACGATGCCTTTAAAGGTGGGCAGCGACAGGCCGGCGCCCGTCACGTGCCGCGCCAGTTCCTCCGGCGTAACGAAACGGTCCCATTGATGCGTGCCGCGCGGTAGCCAGCCGAACACATATTCCGCCGCCACGATGGCCAGGGCATAGGACTTCAGATTGCGATTGATTGTTGAAAGTACCAAGGCGCCGCCGGGGCGCACGAGGCCGCCACATGCGGCCACGAAGGCGGCAACGTCGGGCACATGCTCGACGACCTCAAGAGAAATGACGGCATCGAAATGCTGACCCTCGGCTGCCAATTCCTCGACCATTGCGACGCGATAGGTGAGTTCGAGCCCACCATGTCCGCTGTTCCCGCCGACATGCGCGCGCGCCGCCTCCACGTTCTCTCGTCCAGGGTCGATGCCGGTGACCGAGGCCCCCATCCGGGCTAGCGGCTCCGACACAAGGCCGCCGCCGCATCCCACATCGAGCAGCCGCAAGCCCTTCAGGGGTTTCAGCCCAGTTCCCTTTAGCCCGAAGTGCCGCACCAACTCATCGCGCACAAAGGTCAGCCGGGCCGGCGCGAGTTGGTGCAAGGGGCGGAACTTGCCCTTGGTGTCCCACCATTCGGCCGCGATACGCCCAAAGCGCTCGACTTCGGCGGGATCGAGGTTGCGGGCGTCGGCGGCATTAGCGGCTGGTCGTGTGGAGGGCGCTGTCATGGTGCTAAGAGGCCGTTGCCGCAGCCGTCCTGTCAATGCGGCAGTGCAAGGTTGCCGTTGGCGGCCGATGCCTTTATGAGAAGCCCGGAACCGGGCAATTGAGATCGGCCGCGCTCCTTGGCAATCAGGGGCGGGGCTGGTCGTGGCCGTTCACAGGCCACTCCCGCGACAAGAACGTGTGCGGTGAAACCTCGGGTGCGATGGACGGGCACGGGGCTGGAGACGCTATGGCATTGGTGGTGATGAAGTTTGGCGGAACGTCGGTTGCGAATGTGGAACGCATTCGCAACGTGGCCGCTCACGTCAAGCGTGAAGTCGACGCCGGCAACAAGGTGGCCGTCGTGGTCTCGGCCATGGCGGGGGCCACCAATCAGCTCGTGGCCTGGGTCAACGAAGCCTCGCCGCTGCACGACAAGCGCGAATACGACGCCGTCGTCGCGTCCGGCGAGCAGGTGACCGCCGGCCTCACCGCGATTGTGCTGCAATCCATGGGGGTGAAGGCGCGCTCGTGGTCGGGATGGCAAGTGCCCATCGAAACCAACCATGCCCACGGTGCTGCCCGCATCCTCACCATACCGGGTGAGAAGTTGCGCGCGTCCATCGACGCGGGCGAAGTCGCCGTCATCACGGGATTTCAGGGCATCGATGCATCGACTGATCGCGTCGCCACGCTCGGCCGCGGCGGTTCCGATACGAGCGCCGTCGCCGTTGCCGTGGCGCTGAACGCCGATGTCTGCGACATCTACACGGACGTCGACGGCGTTTACACCACCGATCCGCGAATCGTCGCCAAGGCCCGGCGTCTGCCAAAGGTATCCTACGAGGAGATGCTCGAAATGGCATCGTCCGGCTCGAAAGTTTTGCAGACCCGGTCGGTCGAGTTAGCCATGGTGCACGGTATGCGCACGCGCGTGCTGTCGAGTTTCGTCGCTCCTGATCAAATGCCGGCTGTGCGGCTCGACAATCTGGATACTATCGGCACCACCGTTTGCAGCGAGGACGAGATCGTGGAACAGCAGGTCGTGAGCGGCATTGCCTACGCCAAGGACGAGGCCAAGGTGACCCTCTTGAAAGTCGAGGATAAGCCGGGCATCGCGGCCCGGATCTTTGGACCGCTGGCGGAGGCCTCGATCAACGTCGATATGATCGTCCAGAACGTGGCCGCCGATGGCAAGGCCACCGACATGACCTTCACCGTACAAGCGGCGGAATTAACCCGCGCTCTTGCCGTTCTCGACGCGGCCAAGTCGGATATCGGCCATTTCGACGTCACGGCCTCGGATGGCGTCGCCAAGATTTCCGTCATCGGTGTCGGCATGCGTAGCCACGCCGGGGTCGCTGCCCGCATGTTCCAGGCCTTGGCGGACAAGGGCATCAACATCCTTGCGATCTCGACATCCGAAATCAAGATCAGCGTCTTGATAGATGCGGCCTATGCAGAACTAGCGGTCCGGACTTTGCATACCCTGTACGGTTTAGACGCAGACTAGAGAACGACACGGCGCGGCGGCGGAATGCTTGCAGCGCGGCCCCGGCGGAGAGTGGGCACGGCCATGGTCAGCAAGAGAGGCGAAGAGCCCCGCGTGATCCCTTCCGAGCCGGCGTTGCGCATCATCATGCGCCGGCTGCGGGACATCATGGCCGAAACCGGCGACGGCCAGTCGCGTCTGGATAAGATCGTCCGCCAGATTGCCGGTGTGATGGTCGCGGATGTCTGCTCGCTGTATTTAAAGCGCCAGGATGGCACGCTTGAACTTTTCGCAACCGAAGGCCTGCTCTCCACCGCAGTGCACAATACGCGGCTGAAGCGCGCTGAAGGTCTCGTTGGCCGTTGCGCGGAATTGAACATCACAATCAATGAGCCCGACGCTCCTAAGCATCCCTCTTTTTCCTACCGGCCCGAGACGGGCGAGGAACTCTACCATTCTCTGCTTGCCGTTCCGATCCAGCGGTCTGGGCAAGTGCTGGGCGTGCTTGTCGTGCAGAACAGAACGACGAAGGAATACTCCGACGAAGACGTCGAGGTTCTGGAATCGACAGCAATGGTGGTTGCCGAACAGCTCGTGTCCGGTGCTGTTGCGGGCACCACGGCGGCGCTGGAAATTTCGAGCTCACTTGCTGCTGTCATTAAGGGCCAGTCGATCTCCGAAGGCCTCGCGCTCGGCCACGTCGTGCTGCACGAAAGCCGCATCGTCGTGACCAAGCTGATGGCCGACGATCCGGTGCATGAATTGCGCCGCCTTGAGAACGGCCTCACCGACTTGCGCCTGTCGCTGGACGCAATGCTGGCGCACGAACACTTGTCCGCCGCCGGCGAACACCGCGATGTACTCGACGCGTACCGCATGTTCGCTCACGACAAGGGCTGGGAACGCCGCCTGCGCGAAGCGGTGCAGGCCGGCCTGACCGCTGACGCCGCCGTCGAGCGCGTCTTGAACAACACCCGCTCACGTTTGATGAATCAGCCCGATCCGTTCTGGCGCGAACGCCAGCGCGATCTGGACGATCTATCGGATCGTCTCCTGCGCATCCTCGCCGGTCGCCCGGGCGGCCCGATCGACCACCATGAGATGCCGCCCGATACAATCCTTGTCGCGCGGACGATGGGGCCGGCCGAACTGCTGGATTATGATCGCGACAAACTGCGCGGCCTCGTTGTTGAGGACGGTTCTCCTCAAAGCCATGTCGCGATCGTTGCCAAGGCGCTCGGTATCGCGGCCGTTGCCCGCGCCACCGGCATCGTCGAACGCGCCAGTTCCGGCGACGCCATTATCGTCGATGGTGTCACGGGTCAGGTCCATCTGCGCCCGCAGCCGGAGGTCGTGTCGGCCTACAGTGACAAAGCCCGCTTTCGCGCCAAGCGTCAGAAGCAGTATGAGGCGTTGCGTGAAAAGCCCGCCGTCACCCGCGACGCCGTCCGCATCAACCTGCAGATGAATGCCGGCCTCATCGTCGACATGCCGCATCTGGAAGAATCCGGCGCTGACGGCATCGGCCTATTCCGCACCGAACTGCAATTCATGCTTTCGCGCACGTTCCCGCGCCACACCCGCCAGCTGCACACCTACAAGACCGTCCTCGACGAGGCCAAGGGCAAGCCGGTCGTATTTCGCGCCCTCGATATTGGCGGCGACAAGGTGCTGCCCTATCTTCGCCAAACGAAGGAAGAAAATCCGGCCATCGGCTGGCGTGCGATCCGCATGTCGCTCGATCGGCCGGCTTTGCTGCGCACCCAGGTTCGCGCTTTCCTGCATGCCGCGTCCGGCCGCGAGCTGCGTCTCATGATCCCGATGGTTTCCGAGGCAGCCGAGATCGACCTCGTCCGCGCCCAGGTGGATAAGGAAATCGGCATCATGCTGCGCAAGGGCGTGTCGCCGCCGAAATCTCTCAAGCTCGGTGCCATGATCGAGGTGCCAAGCCTGCTCTTCGAACTCGACGGGCTTCTGCCCAAGGTGGATTTCGTCTCCATCGGCTCCAATGACCTGATGCAGTTCCTCTTCGCCGCCGACCGCACCAACGCCCGGGTCGGCAGCCGCTATGACAGTCTGTCGGTTGCCCCGATGCGGGTGCTCTCAGAGCTCGTAAAGGCATGCGCCCGCCACAAGACGCACCTGACGGTATGCGGTGAGATGGCAGGACGGCCACTCGAAGCAATGGCGCTGATCGGGCTTGGCTTCCGGACCTTGTCAATGGCGCCCGCGTCCGTCGGCCCCGTAAAGACGATGATCCTAGGATTGCACGCTGGCGCAGTGCAGTTGATCGTCGAACGCTATGTACGGGACGGAAAAGGCTCGCTCCGCTCGGAATTGATGCGCTTTGCCGAGCAGAACGGCATCGAGATTTAATTTTGTCTGCGGCTCGTTCGCAACATCATGACTTTTACCGGTTTTTTCACTTTGACTCTCGCGCCAGCAAGTTGATTCTAGGGCCGTCCGGGTCATCTTCCGGACGGCAGCATACGCGTGGTGAGAGTTTGTCGATGCGTTCGCCGAAAGCGCCGTCTTCTCACGTGAACTTTACTCCCCGCAATGGGTCGCTCGCCGGCGGCAGCGCTAGCTTTGCTCCTGCGTGCGACGCGGAGATCGGGCGACTGTTTTCCGAACTGCGCCAGTATCTCGGTCGACCAGCTGCCCACATTGCTCAGCACTTGGGAACGCATCCGAACGTGATTGCGGCCCTGGAGGCTGGACGGATCGATCTGTTGCCCGGCTGGAATGAAACGGCCCGCATTGTTTCCGGCTACATCGCGTTGGCCCGTCTTGATTCACGTCCCGCCCTCGACCGCCTGGCGATTCTGATGGGCGTGTCGATCCCCGTCCGACCGGGAAATCCGGCCCCCTCGCTCACCCCGCCGCCATCTGATGCGGCCGCGACACCAGTGGCCCGCATACTCGGCCGCCTTTCCGAGGCAGCCCACAGGGCTCGCAGAGAGGCCAACGATCCCGGGATACTCGTCGAATGGGTCAGCCATCTCAAGGAAACCATCCATTGCCTCGTCAATTCGGTGCGTCTGGCGCACGCCCCGGTCCGCTGGGTCATGGCAGGCGCGCTGGCACTTATCGTGCTGTTCTCCGCCGCGCCTTCCGGTGTGCTGCAGGCATCCGTCAGCGGTCTTTCACAACCGATCTCGGGCCTTTGGCGTAAAATCAATGGTCATGCCGGCGAGGTCCGCGTCATCTTGCGCGGCGGACTAAGGTGGATCGAAGCCGAAGATCCGCGCGACCGGCGATCGGACAAATTGCCCTCACGGCGGTCTTGAGACTATAAGAATGGCCCGAAACATGGCGGCGCTCCGAGCGGGCGGCCGCCATTCGTCATTGGACTTGTCGGCCGGGGCCGCAGGTCCCTCGCACCCGGACGCGAACACCTCCGACATGAACGCACTGCCCGAAGACAAACTGGAGAAATTGCTGGAGCGCTGGGAATCGATCCAAGCGGAGCTGAACCTCGGCGCAAACCCGGCTGTCTACGCAAAGTTGACGAAGGAATTCGCCGACATCGATCCCGTCGTCGCCTCGATCCGCGGCTTGAAAACCCGACGCCAGGAAATCGCCGAACTCGAAACCATGCTGCGCGATCCGGCCGCCGACAAGGAGATGGTGGCGCTGGCCCGCGATGAACTGGAAACGCTGCGCCCCGACCTGGAACAGCAGGAACAGGCTCTGCGTGTTTTGCTGTTGCCGAAGGATGCCGCAGACGAGCGCAGCGCAATAGTCGAAGTCCGCGCTGGGACGGGCGGCGACGAAGCGGCCCTTTTTGCCGCCGATCTGTTTCGGATGTACCAGCGCTATGCCGATCTCAACGGCTGGACCTGCGAAATCATTTCCATGTCCGAAAATGACTTGGGCGGGTATCGCGAAATCGTGGCATCGATCTCCGGGCGAGGCGTGTTCTCGAAGTTGAAATATGAAAGTGGCGTGCACCGCGTCCAGCGCGTGCCGGCGACTGAAAATCAAGGCCGCATCCATACATCCGCCGCAACGGTCGCTGTTCTGCCGGAAGCCGAGGACGTCGATATCGACGTCCGCCCGGAAGACATTCGCATCGATACGATGCGCGCCAGCGGCGCCGGCGGCCAGCACGTCAACAAGACCGACTCAGCGGTTCGCATCACGCATCTGCCGACCGGCATCATCGTGGTGTCCGCCGAGAAGTCGCAGCACCAGAATCGCAAGCTCGCCATGCAGGTGCTGCGCTCGCGTCTTTACGAAGTGGAGCGCGAGAAGGTCGACAGCGCACGTAGCCAAGCCCGCAAGTCGCAGGTCGGATCCGGCGATCGCTCGCAGCGCATTCGCACCTACAATTACCCCCAGGGCCGCGTCACCGACCACCGGATCAACTTGACCATGCATAATATCGACCGTGTGATGGAGGGAACCGGCCTGGGTGAGATCATTGATGCACTCGTCACCCAGCACCAAGCAGAGCTTCTGGCGGATTTCGAAAACAATGGCTGAACCGCCGGCCGGCTCGCCTCTGCAAGACGGCGCCGGTTTTGCCGGCCGGCCACTGAGCGAAGTCCGCCGCGGTCTCCAGCCGATCTTGTCTGCGTCCGGGATTGCCGGGGCCGAGCGCGAAGCGCGTCTCCTGCTGATGATGGCAACCGCCCTGACGCCCGAACGCCTGCTGCTTAACGACGCCCGTGCATTGAGTTCCGCTGAAGCGCGTGCCCTGTCTCAAGCACTCGTTCGTCGCCTCGCCCACGAACCGTTGTCACGCATTGCCGGCGAGCGCGCATTTTACGGCCGCGTCTTCAATGTCAGCCCGGCAGTCCTCGATCCACGCCCCGAAACGGAACTGCTGATCGATGTGGTTCTGAGTTGGGCCGATGCGACAGGCGGCCGGCAGCGGCCTTTGAGCATCCTCGACGTTGGGACCGGGTCTGGCTGCATTCTGCTGACCCTGCTTGCCGAACTGCCCCTCGCCCAAGGGCTTGCCACGGACATCTCGCCCGACGCGCTCGTCCTTGCGCGCGACAATGCCGTGCGCCTCGGAGTGAGCGAACGGGCGCGGTTCGCACACGTGCGATCCCTGGAGGGTCTCACCGGTCCCTTCAATGTTCTGGTGTCAAATCCGCCCTACATTCCGAGCGCGGAAATCGACCGCCTTGACCCCTCGGTGCGAAACTACGATCCCCTCACAGCGCTCGACGGCGGTGTCGACGGCCTTTCCGTTTACCGAGACATCGCCATGCGGGCCGGCCGGATCGTGCCGTCCGGACTGATCGCATTGGAGGTCGGCGCCGGACAGGCTGAGCGCGTTTCGTCTTTGCTCAACCGCAATGTCGAAAATCGGTCGGGCACGCCGTGGACCCGTATCGACCTTGGGGGCCACGAGCGGACTGTGGCGGTGCTGACACAATCCTAACCGTGCGTGCGAAATGTATTGGAATCGCCGGAAAGCCGGGTTACTGTCTTTCCAACAGCAACACACTACCGGCAGATGAACGTGGGTTACGTTCCGTCTGGGGGCCCGGGGTGCCAGATGCCATTGATGGGGCTAACGGTCGGCATGGGTCCGACTGCTCCGGGCGAGCGCCGCTTCGGCAGGCGCAGTAGCCATTGAGCCAATTCCGAATGAAGCAGCTGTCCAGTTGATCATTGGCGTGCGTTCACCCGCCGGTTCCGCGTTGGCAGCGAACGCTTCATGTGTGGACCGTCGAGCGGCGAGGTCTCGTCCACTGGTTTTTCACAACCCGGGCGGCTTTGCGCTCCGGAGGGGTTGCCGAACAAGATTTGCCAGCACCAGCACCGCCATATCGACACGACCCGATCAAAGAGTTTAGCCGATAACCAGTTACACAGGTTGAGATGGGAGCCCATGAGGCAGGGACAGCAGAACCGCAGAGGCCGCGGCCGCAGCAATCAGAGCAATAACAATAATAATAATCAACAGCGCAAAGGCCAAAACCCGCTGACGCGCAGCTTCGAAAGCAATGGCCCCGATGTGAAGCTGCGCGGCACGCCCGCCCACATCGCGGAAAAATACATGTCGCTAGCCCGCGATGCCCAGTCGTCGGGCGATCCCGTCTTGGCTGAGAACCATCTGCAGCACGCCGAGCATTACAACCGCATCATTATGGCCTACCGCGAACAGCAGGTGAGCCAGGGCGGCGCCGACCCCGGCTACAACGGCACGTACACGCACGCCACGCGTGGTGAAGGGAATTTCGACGGCGATAGTGACGACGGGTATGACAATCCTGGCGATCAACCGCTGCCGCCTCGTCAGTCCGGCAGTGACGTGCCGCAGCCTCGCCTCCACGACAACGGTAGTGAGCGCCGCTTCGATGATCGACCGCCTCGCCCGCATACCGAGTCCCGCCCCCACCATCAAGGCCCACGTGACCGTGACCGGTCCTACCAAGGCGATCGCGGTGGCTATGATCGGCGCGACCGGCCAGAACGCGCTGACCGCAATGATCGCCCAGAACGGCAGGAACGGCAGGATCGGCCGGAGCGTCAGTTCGATCGCCCAGATCGTCCATCAGATCGTCCATCAGATCGCCCAGACCGGCCCGAACGATTGGATCGCGGGGACCGCCCGGACCGGCCCGAGCGCAGCGAACCGCGCTTAGATCGTGACCGGCCCGAGCGCTTCGAACGACCACAGCCGCAAAGCGACGTGCGCAACGCCGAGCCGCGGCCCGAGGGCGCCGTACCGCGCCGCCGTGAACGCCCACCGGCTGATCGTTTGCCGAGTGAGGCTCACCACGAGCAGCCCGAGTTTCTGCGCCGACCGGTCCGCCGGCCACGCCGCGAAGATCAGGATGAAGCCATTCCTGCTGCTGCCGCACCCATCGTCGCTGCGTCAGATGACAGTGAATAGCTAAGCACGCATCGATCTCTGGTGATCGCAACCGACGCCGCCCCTGCTGGGCGGCGTCGTCGTTTCAACGCAGCCCGCTTACGAACCTGATCACAAGGCGTTTCTTTCGCCCCGCCGCCGCATTAGCATGACCAATGGATACGCTTGAACTGTTCCAGCGCCTCGCGGTCGCGCTCGCAATCGGATTTCTCATCGGCCTCGAACGCGGCTGGAAAACGCGCCTCGAACCTGACGGCGATCGCGCCGCCGGTTTGCGAACCAATGCACTCGGCGGATTGCTCGGCGGTGTCTGGGCAGCTCTTGGAATGTCTCATGGCGACGGTGGCCTGATCGCGCTGTCGCTTGCATTTACCGTATTCAGTGCCGCGATCGTCCTCTTCCGCTATCGCGAAGCCCAGCAGGAAAAGACCAATGGCGCGACGACGGTTGTCGCGGCCATGTTGGCGTTCGCCCTTGGCGCGCTGGCGGTGATGGGCGATATGGCGGTCGCCGGTGCTCTGGGAGTCGCCACCGCGGCGCTGCTCGCGTTCAAGGAGGTGCTGCACGGCTGGGTGGGCCGCATTTCCTGGCTCGAACTGCGCTCCGGGCTGCTGCTCGGCGCTATGTCGTTCATTCTCTTGCCGCTACTTCCAAATCGCACCATCGATCCCTGGGACACGATCAATCCCTTTGAGCTCTGGCTGCTGACGGTCCTGATCGCAGCAATGTCGTTCGCGGGCTACGTGGCGATCAAAGCAGTCGGTGATCGAGCCGGAATTGTCGTCACGGGGGTGGCGGGCGGTTTCGTGTCGTCGACGGCCGTGACTGTGACCCTGGCCGAGATGGCCAGAGAGCATCCCGAAAAAGTCGCGCCGCTGACGGCTGGTGCGCTCTTTGCCTCCGCAACCATGGCCGCTCGTGTCCTGGCCGTAGCCGGCGCCGTCGGCACGGCACTAATTCCAAAGATTGTCATTCCTGTCGGATTCGGCGGAGCAGCGCTTCTCGTACTCGCAATTTTCTTCATGCGGCAGAACAATGAGGGTGTCGAAGGTGGCCGGCTAAAGCTGACCAATCCGTTCGAAATTGCGACTGTGCTCAAGTTTGGCCTGCTGTTGACCGCCATCACCGTCACCACGAAACTTTTAACGCGCGTCGGCGGCGGCGAAGGCATCTATGCCCTGGCAGCCCTTTCTGGCATTGCAGATGTTGACGCCATGACATTGTCGATGTCGCGCCTTGCGTCCGATCCCGGCAGCGTCACGCTCGCCGCAAATGCAGTCCTCATTGTCGTCGCCGTCAACACGATTTCCAAAGCGGTCATAGGTTGGATAACCGGCGGCGCCGAATATGGAAAACGCCTTCTCATGGCCGCAGCGGCCGCCATCGCGGCGGGAGCCATGGGCCTTTATTTCGTCCCTTCTCTAGCGTGATCACGTCGCGGGAGCGACGACGCGCCGGTAGAGATGCCACGTTGCGTGGCCGAGGATTGGCAAGGCGATGACAAGGCCAAGGAATCCCGTCAGCGCTGAAAGCGACAGCATGACGACGATTACGCAAGCGAACGCAGCCATCGGCAGTGGATTGGTCGACACCGCCCGCACGCTGGTGATCATGGCGGTGACGAAGTCGACGTCGCGGTCGAGCACCATCGGAAACGAAATCACTGAAATCGAGAACAGGATTGTAGCCAAGACGGCGCCGACGATGTTGCCAATCGCCAGGAACATGAGACCTTCCGGCGTTGACGTAACCACGTGCAAGAATTCCGACAGCGTCGCCAGCATTCCACTGTACCCGAGGAAAAGCGCCATCAGGAACCGGACCTGATACATCCACACAATGAGAACGAATACCGTCGCAAATCCCATCCAGCGGATTTCACTCCGGCTCTTAATGGTCTGCCACATGTCGCTCGCAGTAATTGATTGCCCAGTTTCCAGTCGCCGGCTCACCTCATAGAGTCCCGCGGCGAGGAAGGGACAAATGAGCGCAAATCCAGCACCAAGCGGATAGGCGAGGTAGGGAAGCCCAAGAAAATAAAGAAGCGCGATGATCGTGATACCCGTCGCTGCACACACGGCCCCAAGAATCACACCCGGCCACGGCGCGCGCTGGAAATCCCGCAAGCCAAGGCGCAGTGCGGCGCGCACATCTTCTACGCCGATCGTCAGCACGACAGGGTCTGACTTTCCCGACCGTGATGCGGTTGTCATTAACGTCCCCCTTGGCCATGGCCGGTTTTCAGGTCCAAGAATGCCACGCATTGGCGCGCCGTGGAACGGACTTGAATCGCTGCCGAGGTGCGCAACGTCCAAGTGCCCGTTGCGTGCACTCCGGTCCTGCGGTGAGCGTGCGTGCCAAATTCGCTTCGGTCCGCTATGCTCTGCGGATTGTTCAATGTCATGCGCCGGGGGGCGCCAGCAAAAGCGGGGGATCGAATGAGCCGGATCGTACGGGTTTTCCTGGCGGGCTTTCTAACGTTACTGCCACTCATTTTGACAGTTGCCGTGACCGGATGGGTGGTGTCGCTACTCAACCAGTACGTCGGGCCGAGCAGTTCGTTCGGCCGTGTGCTCGTGTCGCTCGGCATCGGCGTGGGGGCACAATCCTATGCCTCCTACGTGATCGGTCTCCTGGCGCTGCTGCTGGCAATTTTTGTTCTGGGGCTGCTGTTCGAATCCCGAATCGGCGATTTTCTTGCCGACATCATGGATCGAGCGGTCAGCCGAATTCCGCTGATCGGCAGTGTTTACGAGTTATCAAAGCGCTTTACGTCAATTGTCGATACCAAGAACGGCGGCGACCTGAAAAGCATGTCGCCCGTTTGGTGCTTCTTTGGAGGCGAGCCCGGCGCGGCGGTCCTGGCGCTGCTCCCCTCCCCCAAGGCCGTGGCGATCGGCAGTGAAGAGTACGTGGGCATTCTCGTGCCCTCCGCCCCTGTCCCTGTCGGCGGTGCGTTGATCTATGTCCCGCGCTCTTGGATTCGTCCGGCCGAAGGCGGTGTCGACGAATTGATGAGCGTCTACGTTTCAATGGGCGTAACGGCGCCGACGCCGTCTCCGGGCCCACTTCGTTTGCCGTCGGAGAAAAAAGCGTAGTCTCGGAAATGCGGTATTCCTGATCCGGCTGGGCAAGTTTCGCGTTCAGAAGGGCACGCAGCGAGGAGCGGGCCGCCTTGATCGATCCTAAAATGACGATTCCAGCACCGGCACTCTGGCTCGGTTGGGCCGGCGTCATTCCGTTCGCCGGTCTGACCATACTTTCCATTGTCAGCAGCGGTTCTGCCTCAGGGTTCAGCACCGTCGTCGTGCTGCAGGCACTCGTCGCCTACGGCATGGTCATTTTGAGCTTCATGGGCGGGGTGCAATGGGGCCTCGAAATGGCTGGGTCCGACGGGCGCCGTCACGATACGCTGGGCTTTGCCGCAAGTGTTGTTCCCGCGTTGGTCGCCTTTGGCGTTTCTTTCGTGCAACCGCTTGTAGCTCTCGTTTTCCTGGCGCTCGGTTTCGTTGGCTTGCTCGGCTATGATCTGCGGCGGATCAAGGCCGGCATCGGGCCGGGCTGGTATGCGGGCTTGCGCCTCCAATTGAGCACGGCCGTGGTCCTGTGCCTTGGCGCGGCCGTTGCGGCCAACCTGTCCTTGGTCCCCTGACGAATGAGCGGCGCGTCGCGGCCACTGCAAATTGTTTGGTTTAAACGGGATCTCCGCGTCGCCGATCACGCGCCACTCAATGAAGCGGCCCGCGCCGGGCCGGTGCTGCCCCTTTATATTGTCGAGCCGGATTTCTGGCGTCAGCCCGACACATCGATGCGCCAGTGGCGCTTTCTCCAAAGCTGCCTGAACGAATTGCGCGACGATCTCGCAGCGATCGGTCAACCGCTGGTGATCCGGACCGGTGACGCCCTGGAGGTTCTGCAGCACTTGGCCGCGACGCATCGCATCGCAGCGCTGTGGTCGCATGAAGAAACCGGCAACTCTTGGACGTTCTCTCGCGACAAAGTCGTGGCCGACTGGGCGCGCACCACCGGCATTCCATGGCACGAACGTCGGCAGCATGGCGTCGAGCGGCGAATGAAATACCGCGACGGCTGGGCTCTGCGTTGGGACCGTTTCATGTCTGAGGCAATTATCGACGCGCCGCACGCGCTGGCGCCCATTTCGAACATCGACACAGGACGATGCCCCGACCCGGACGTGTTGGGCATTATCGACGATGGCTGCGTCGGCGGCCAAATGGGCGGCCGTGCTCCGGCTCTTGACCTGCTGCATTCATTCCTACACAGCCGCGGCACGAATTATCGCCGCGCCATGTCGAACCCGCTCGAAGGGGCTGATGCCTGCTCGCGGCTGTCACCGTATCTTGCGTTCGGCACGCTATCGATGCGCGAAGTCATGCAAGCAACGTGGGCGCGGCAGCGGGATTTGAAAGTCAGTGACCAGAGCCAGACGGCGGCGTTGCGCGGATCGCTGGCTTCCTTTTCAAGCCGCCTGCACTGGCACTGCCACTTCATTCAGAAGCTGGAGAGTGAACCTGCGATTGAATTCAGGGAATTTCATCCATCCCTTCGCGGACTGCGTCCAGCCCCCGCCGACCAGAATCACCTGACGGCGTGGATGAACGGCGAGACAGGCTTTCCATTTCTCGACGCCTGCATGCGCTATTTGCGCGCCACCGGCTGGCTCAACTTCCGCATGCGCGCGATGGTGATGTCGTTCGCATCCTATAATCTATGGCTCCCATGGCGCGAGACGGGACTTCACCTCGCCCGCATGTTTGTTGACTACGAGCCCGGCATTCATTGGTCTCAGGTTCAGATGCAGTCCGGCACCACCGGCATCAATGCCATCCGGATCTACAACGTCGTCAAGCAAGGCTACGACCAGGACCCGGACGGCGTCTTCGTGCGCCGCTGGATTCCCGAACTTCAAGATGTCCCCGATCGCTTCATTCATGAGCCTTGGCGTTGGGACGAAGCGGCGCGCCATATTGGCCCAAGCTATCCCGCCCCCATCGTTGACTTGAAGGACACCACCAGCACGGCGAAAGACCGCATCTACGGTGCACGTCAGGGCCGCCGGTTCCATGAGGGCGCAGATGCCATCCAGGACAAACACGGCAGTCGCAAGAGTGGCATCGCCATGACGGGGCAACGAAGCGGCAGATCAAAAAATAAGAGAAAGACGTCTGGAGCAACGCAACTCGATTTCGATCTTTAAGGTCGACCGTCACGCTTGGCCGGTGCGCGCGGAAGGCGCGGTACGAAATAGGGAACCTCGCGCGCATACAGATCGAACCGTTCACCGTGAATGCGGCGATAGCGAGCTTCTTTAAGTATCGGTCCCAAAATGCAATAACTCGTGAGGGCAATGGCCACCATGAGTTGATCAGGCGTCCACACTGGCACAGTCCATGTCGTCAAGGCGAAGCTCACGTAGATGGGATTGCGCGTAAAGCGAAACAGCCCCCTCGTCGGCATGTCTGGATACCGCACACGGCGTCCTGAAAACACCGCCGACCAGCCGTTGAAACCGCTCTGAAGTTCGAGCCCCGCGTTCATCGTCGACAGTCCCAACAGCGCCCATGAAGCAAGGAACATCGCCACGAAAACATAGAGCAGGGTCCCCTCCGCCTGCCACCACACCACGCCCGAAGGGGTCCACAATGCGAAGAGCGCGCCGACCTGAACGGCGGCGAGGATCACATAAATCGTCGGCGCCAAATCAGAGGCAAAGGGCTTCGGAGAAAGCCATTTGAGAACGCGCCGCCCCCGATCCGATAGCAGGAACGAATGCCCTAGCGGCAATTGCAGCAGCAGTAGAGCGTTAACAGCGATGGACCACGGCACCGATACACGGCCCTGACTGAGCGTCATGCCCGACCCCATCACAATGACCATGGTCAGGGCTGCAAGGCCGAATGTTGCATGGCATATGATTCCGTAAATGACAGCGATCATTTTACGGAGCGGTGTTGCGATGGGTTGGTTGATCATGTTTTGACAACGTGCGCCGGGCAGTAACGGATTGCCGTTTGCTGCGTTGGTATTCGAAACCGCCTGCTGCCGTCATGGTACCCGGTCTTTTCCGTATTGAATGCCGCATTCGAGCACCCGAATTGGTGGTGCATGGAGTTGGCATTCGCAATGAGGCGAGCCCCGCTCCGCAAGCCGATACGGGCTTAAGTTCTATTAATTCAAAAACGAATGGAGGAAAAAATGACAACGCATGTTTCGAATTCCAAGCGACTTCTTGCCATTTCAACGGCGGCCGCAATTGGCTCTGTGGTGATCGTCGGAGCCGCTGTGGCTGCCGTTCCCAATGCTCCGCCGTCGATTCTCGTCTTCAATCAGAAGGCGCCGGGCAACTCCGTGTCGATCGACTATGCCAACATTCCAGTCGACGGTTATGTGGTGGTTTATGCAGCAAACAGCGAAGGCCAGCGGGCCGGTGAGCCTTTGGGCTCGCTATCGGTAAAAGCCGGAAGCCATACGGACTTGAAAGTCGGTTTGAGCGCGGCGCCTAAGGCTGGAGCCTTGCTCTGGGCATCGCTCTACAAAGATAAAGACGGCAAAGAAGGTTTTGACGCTAAAGGCGACCAGCCCGTCTGGACGAAGATTCCGATGCAGAACGCATTTAAGGTTGAATGATCCATCGTTGCGAAATAATAGCGGGAATACAAGAATGGTAGAGGCGGAAAACGGGTGCGCCCCGGGACGATGTCCCGGGGCGCAATTTCTTGTTCGACGATAGGGTCGGGTTACATCATGCCGTCCATGCCACCCATGCCGCCCATTCCGCCCGGCATGCCGCCACCACTGTCCTTCTTCGGACGATCGGCAATACCGGCTTCGGTGGTGATGAGCAGTCCGGCGATCGAAGCGGCATCCTGCAGTGCGGTGCGCACGACCTTGGCCGGGTCGATGATGCCCTTCTCGATCATGTCGCCGTACTCATCGTTTTGTGCGTCGTAGCCGAAATTAGCGCCTTTGGCTTCCAGCACCTTGCCGACGACGATCGAACCTTCGACACCTGCGTTCTCGGCAATCTGGCGGATCGGTGACTGAAGTGCGCGGCGAATGATCTGAATGCCGGCTTCCTGGTCCTCGTTGTCGCCCTTGACTGTAATCGCGGCTGAGGCCTTCAGCAGCATGACGCCGCCGCCGGGAACCACACCTTCTTCAACGGCAGCGCGGGTAGCGTTCAGCGCGTCATCGACGCGGTCCTTGCGCTCCTTCACTTCCACTTCCGTGGCGCCGCCGACCTTGATGACGGCCACGCCGCCAGCGAGCTTGGCAAGACGCTCCTGCAGCTTTTCGCGGTCGTAGTCCGAGGTTGTCTCCTCGATCTGCGCCTTGATCTGCGATACGCGTGCTTCGATTTCCTTCTTCTTGCCAGCGCCGTCGACCACGGTCGTGTCGTCCTTGGTGATCGTCACGCGCTTGGCGCGGCCGAGCATCTGGAGCGTCACGTTTTCAAGCTTGATGCCAAGATCTTCCGAAATCGTCTGGCCGCCGGTCAGAACAGCGATGTCCTCGAGCATCGACTTGCGGCGATCGCCGAAGCCGGGCGCCTTGACGGCGGCAACCTTCAGGCCACCGCGCAGCTTGTTCACCACGAGCGTGGCCAGAGCTTCGCCTTCGACTTCTTCAGCGATGATCAGCAGCGGCTTGCCCGTCTGGACAACGGCTTCGAGTACCGGCAGTAACTGCTGCAAGCCCGAAAGCTTCTTCTCGTGGATGAGGATGTAGGGGTCGTCGAGTTCGGCGACCATCTTCTCGGCGTTGGTGATGAAGTAGGGCGAGAGATAGCCGCGGTCGAACTGCATGCCTTCGACGACATCGAGTTCGCTTTCCAGGCTCTTGGCTTCCTCAACGGTGATGACGCCTTCGTTGCCGACTTTCTGCATCGCCTTCGCGATCATCTCACCAATCGACTTTTCACCGTTGGATGAAATGGTGCCGACCTGCGCGATCTCCGACGAATCCTTGACCTTCTTGGCCCGTTTGCCGATCTCGGCGATGACCTGGATCACGGCCTTGTCGATGCCGCGCTTCAGATCCATCGGGTTCATGCCCGCTGCAACCGACTTCAAGCCCTCGCGAACGATCGACTGCGCCAGAACGGTGGCCGTCGTCGTGCCGTCGCCGGCGACGTCGTTGGTTTTGGAGGCAACTTCGCGCAGCATTTGCGCGCCCATGTTCTCGAACCGATCTTCCAGTTCGATTTCCTTGGCGACAGTGACGCCGTCCTTGGTCGTGCGGGGGGCACCGAACGATTTCTCAATGATGACGTTGCGGCCTTTCGGTCCAAGTGTGACCTTGACGGCGTTGGCGAGAATATCGACGCCGCGCAGCATGCGCTCGCGCGCATCGGCGGCAAATTTAACGTCTTTAGCAGCCATGGGCTGGGCTCCTGTGAATTACTAGGGGGAGAATGGGGTTGAGCGGTGGGGGGGGACGGTTAGGGTGGCTTACTTGTCCAGCACGCCCATGATGTCGCTTTCCTTCATGATCAAGAGATCCTGACCATCGATTTTGACCTCGGTGCCCGACCATTTGCCGAACAGCACCTTGTCGCCCGCTTTGACATCCAGAGGGACGACCTTGCCGGTTTCATCACGAGCGCCAGGCCCGGCTGCAACGATTTCCCCCTGCTGGGGTTTTTCCCCCGCGGTGTCGGGAATGATAATGCCACCAGCCGATTTGGTCTCGGCGTCGGCACGCTTGACGACCACGCGGTCGTGGAGAGGACGGAACTTCATGTGCGGTTTTGCTCCGGGTTTGGAGAGAAAAGTGTCACGTCTATCAGCCGGCGAACATCCGGCCTCGGCGGACTTGTTAGCACCCGACATCGTAGAGTGCCAACACTCATGCAAATAGGGTGTGCTGCACACTTTTGTCAAGATCGCTTGATCCACTGACGCATTAGGCAATTGAATTGGTTATATTATCAGTCTTGGGCTAGGTTACATCCTAAACGTGAAATCGATCTTGAATGTATATCAAAAGTTGTGTTAATTTGATTTCAGCATGAAACATTGGGGCTGCTATGGCGAAATCACTTAGGGCGAAACGCCCCGCTGCAGACGGTGCGAATACGAACCAGCATCATCCCAATCGTCATGACGCAGCGCTGGACCGCATGGCCTACATGGCCGACCTTCTACTCGAGTTAAAAGACATGGCGACGAGCGACGGCAATGCCACGCTGGCGGGCTTGCTGGCACTTGCCCACATGGAGGCATTGAGCAAGAGCCGCTGATGCCCGCACGCGGCGGCCGGCTCCCCGACAGGGGAGTCGCCGCGTGCAACCAAACAATCACGCGGCGGCCGGCTCCCCAAACTTCCCGCGCCGTGCGGCCGGCTCCGCGTCAGCGGAGTCGCGCGGCGCCATCAAAAGAAAGTCGCCGCGTGCCACGAAATTAAGTGCGGCAGATCAAAACCGGTACGTGCGCATGAGTAACCGTCTTAGTCGCAACGCTGCCGAGCATCAGACCCGCCAACCCGTGTCGGCCATGCGATCCCATGATGATCAGATCGCAACCTTTGGCTTTCGCCGTTTCAACGATCGCTTTATGGGCTTGCGGATCGGTGGTGTGAATTATCTCGACCGGAATGCCGGCGGCCGCAAACTTCTCAGCAGCTTTTTTCAGCAGGTTGTGTGCGGCCTTGCTCATCGAAGTCTCGAAATCCGCAGGTGGGTACATCACGACCGCATCACCCACGACGAGGCTCGACCAAGGCGGCGTGACATGGACAAGAAAGACTTGGGATCCAAACGTTTTGGCCAATTCCAAGCCATGTGATTGCGCCAGTTCCGACAACTCGGATCCATCGATTGCAATGAGTAGTGTCTTGAACATGATCGATGATGCCCCTGTGGACGGCTACCCAATCCGATGCATTGAGCAGTGGTCGTGATTTAGTCGAGTTGCAACACGGAGACGACGCGGTAGGTTTTCAAATCGCCGTCCGGTTCTTTGATCGAGACATATTCACCTGGCACAAACCGATGTGAATTCAGCCGAAAGCCGGTTTCGTCCTGGGAGGCGTCACCGTGAATATCGTAGTGGAACGCCCATGACCCGCCGCGCTTGCGGATGACGTGACCGATTTCGTCCGGTTCCGTTTCGTTGAAACGTCGAACGCGGCACCGATCCTTCAGATCGTGGTAGGCGTCCTCTAGAATGCGCCCATCGTCGCTGACCGGGGCGATGAAATCATACCCAGTCCGGCGGCTGCCATCGGGATGGCCAGGCTCCCGCGCCAGTTCCAAACGAACGCGCCGAAGGAGTGTCACGGGTGATGAACTGATCTCGGTTTTCATGGAACGCATCCTCTGTCTTTTTTGTTGAAGACATTATCGACATGAGACCCTGGCTGAACCTTGATCTTCATCAAGGTTGAAGTCGATCATTTTGCATCATGGTCTACCCCACGGCCCTGACCGGAGGAGAAGATCATGACGCCAGCGAAAGCCGCTATCCTGAGCCTTGGTTTATTGTTGGTGCTTCCGCTCGCCGCGAGAGGAGAAGATAAGCCCGATATTGAGCCCCCCGCCGACACGCGCTGGCGCCTATTGCTCAAGAATCAGGTCAAGGCCGAGAAAAACTGCGATCTCGCCGACGTGCTCACCTACAGCGAATTGCAGATCGGTGCGGAAATCGCGATCTCAGGTAAAATCGCCTGCGTGGACGGCCGCGAGTACGACTACAGCCGTCCACGGCCGCACCTGGAGTTCGAATTTAGGCTGTGCGAGCCGAGTGTCTGTTGAACTAGCCCATTGCAGCTGCCGGCTTCAGTGACACGAGGCTTTGCCCGTGCCGTTCGATGCGCCCCGCAAGGTCGAGTTCCATCAGAATGACGCGCAATTCCCGCGCACCTAAGTCCGTCGCGCGGGCCAAATCATCGACCTGGATGGGGTTGGGCCCCATAGCCAGGACCACCCGATCCCGATCCGACCCGCCAATCAGTGGCGGTGGGCGCGGCGCCGACGGGACCACGTCCTTGAAGGCGGTTGCGGGTTCCATGACGAGTGCCGTCCCGGCGAGTACGGGTGCCAGCACGTCAAGGACATCCTCCGCCGTCGTCACGAGCGTAGCCCCCGACTTTAAAAGATAGTTGGTGCCTTCCGCGCGCGGGTCGAGGGGGTGGCCCGGAACCGCAAATACCTCGCGTCCCTGTTCGGCAGCTATGCGAGCTGTCGAAAGCGTTCCTGATCGATGCGCGGCCTCGATCACAACCACGCCGTGCGACATGCCAGAGACCAGCCGATTTCGCCGCGGAAAATCCTTGGCCCGCGGTTCAAACCCCGGCGGCATTTCCGACGCAAGACACCCCGTTTCTGCAATCGCCGACTGCAATCGAGCATTTTCTGGCGGATAGATGAAATCGATGCCACCGGCGACGACCGCGATCGTCCCGGTCGCAAGGCTTGCTTCGTGAACGGTCGCATCGATGCCGCGCGCCAAACCGGACACGGTGACGAGCCCGCGCTGCCCGAGCCCCGTCGCAAACCGACGCGCCATAGTCATGCCTGCCGCAGAGGCTTGGCGCGATCCGACGATGGCTATGGCCGGGCGGCTGAGGAGTTCCACGCGGCCCATGATGTAGACGGCGGGCGGTGGAGCGTCGATGTGCGCCAGCAGCGCGGGATAGCCCGGTTCGATCGTGAAAACGATTTGCGCGCCGATTTTCGCGGCAGCGTCTAACTCGCGCTCCGCTCGATCGGCGGGGCAAATGCGAATGGTCCGCCCGCCGCGTCGTGCGAGTTCCGGCAACGCCTCCAATGCCTGAACGGCTCCGCCATAATGATTGATGAGTTCGCGAAAAGTAACCGGGCCGACATTGTCGGACCGGATGAGCCGCAGACAGGCTAGCCGTTGCACCGGATCGAGGACGGCAACCGGCAAGGGCGCCGGCGTAAAAAGGTCAGGCGAATCACGCTTTGGCACCGATGCGCGGCTCCTCGCCCGCGAGCAATCGTTTGATATTGGCAGAATGCTTCCACAGTAAGATCGGGGTCATCAATGCGCCGAGCAATGCTTCGGGGATACGTCCCGTCACGAGGAGATAGGCCGGTGCGACGACACTGGCGACGAGAGCCGACAGCGAGGAGTACCGGGTTGTGACGGCCAGCGCGAGCCACACCCCGCAGAACACGAGTGCCGCCGGCCAGGCTGCACCGATCAACACGCCGATGTAGGTCGCAACACCCTTCCCGCCCTTGAACCCGAGCCATACCGGAAAGACGTGCCCGAGAAATGCACCCAAACCCGCAAGAACGCTGGCCAGGATCGCAATTCCATGAGCGGCTCCAAAGTAGTGCCCGAGAAAAACAGCGGCCGTGCCCTTCAGCGCATCGAGGATGAGCGTTGCCGCGGCGAGTTTTTTGTTGCCCGTCCTGAGAACGTTCGTTGCCCCGATATTACCCGAGCCGATGGAGCGCACATCGCCAAGCCCTGCCGCCCGTGTCAGGATCAATCCGAATGGGATCGAACCCAGAAGATATCCGAGGCCAAGTGCGACGAGAGCCGGGAATGAAAAGATCAGATCCATCGGCGGCTCACTCCGGATGTAGGCGTCAAGGCGAAGGCAGTCGCGCCAGTATCAAATCGATCTTGGTGTCCAACCGGTCCACCTTAGCATCCAGACCATCCATCCGGTTTTCCAGCCTTCCCATCCGGTTTTCCAGCCCATCCATGCGGCTTTCCAGCCCGTCAATCTTGCGCTCGATCGTCGAGAAGCGCTGCGTGTGAAGCAGTTGCGTTTCGCGAATGGTTGCCATCTTGACATCGACGCCCGCAAATCGGGCGTTCAAGTCGTCCGGCAAATGCGCAATGATGTATTCCAAATCGGTCATCCGATTTTCAAGCGATTGGACCACGTCTTCCCCCCATTGTGGCTGTGCTTTCCATTCCCGGCAAGTGCTGCCCGGCTCTGGTGACGAACTCTTCCGGGTGTCGGCGTCCGTCAGGAGGTAAACGGAAGACAATCGGTGATCCGTCGATAAAAATGGTCCAAAATCGATGTCACCGCCCAGGTGCGAACTCAAACACCGTCTCGCCGTCGACCATAGTGCGCAGGACGCGTCCCTGCATCTTGGCTTCGTCGAATGGAGAGTTCTTGGAGCGCGAGCGCAAAAGATCTTTGTTCACGACCCAAGGCTCGTCGAGATCGACAAGGATCAGGTCGGCCGGAGCGCCCTTCTGCATCCGACCGCCGGGCAGCCCGAACAATTTGGCAGGATTGACGGTGAGTGGTCGTAGCAGCGTCGGCAGCGCCACTTCGCCCGAATGATAGAGACGCAGCGCTGCAGCCAGGAGCGTCTCCAGTCCCGCTGCACCGTCCGCAGCTTCCGCGAACGGCCGCCGCTTCACGTCCGCGTCTTGTGGGTCGTGACTTGACACAATCGTATCGATCTCGCCGTTGGCCACTGCGTTGACCATCGCCGCGCGGTCATCTTCTTTTCTGAGCGGCGGGCGAACCTTTAGGAACGTGCGGTAAGACCCGATATCGTTTTCATTCAATGTCAGGTGGTTGATCGAGACGCCGCACGTCACATCAAGACCGCGCTCCTTGGCTTGCCGAATAACGGCAAGGCTCTCCGGACATGTAATTGTCGCCGCGTGATAGCGACCGCCGGTCATTTCCACGAGCCGCACGTCGCGTTCGATCGTGATGATCTCGGCCATTTTCGAAACACCAGGCAGCCCGAGCCGTGTTGCCACCTCACCCGAGTTCATCGCTCCGCTGCCCGAGAGGTACGGGTCCTCGGTGTGATGCACGATGAGGGCGCCGAAGTCGCGGCCATAGAGCAGCGCATTTTTCATCACGCGCGTATTGGCAACGCTCGTCTTGCCGTTGGAGAAGGCAACAGCCCCGGCCCGCTTCAACAGGCCGATCTCCGTCATCTCCTCACCCTTGAGGCCTTTGGTGACGGCAGCCATGGTGTAAATGTGCACGATCGCATTGTCGCGCGCCCGGCGCTGAATGAAGTCAACGAGCGAGACCTGGTCGATGACCGGATCGGTATCGGGCATGACGATCATCGTCGTCACACCGCCCGCCGCCGCCGAATGGCTCGCGGTCTTCAACGTCTCGCGGTGTTCGTATCCCGGCTCCCCCGTGAACACCTGGGCGTCGATGAGCCCCGGACACAGCATGTGTCCTTTGCAATCAATGACGGTGGCGCCTTCCGGTGCATTGCGCCTTAAAGACGCCCCTAAATCGGCGATCACGCCATCCTTCACGTACAGCCCGCCCGGTTCGTCACGATTGGTTTCCGGGTCGACGAGCCGTGCGTTGATAAACGCCGTCGGAGCGGTGGATTTGCGCGGCATGGCGGCGGACGGTTGGCTCATGGGATGGGGGCCGCTCACGATTTCGTTTGCTCAGGTCTGGGCAGGTTCATGGCCATCGCTTCGAGCACGGCCATGCGCACGGCGACGCCCATTTCCACCTGTTCGCGGATGACACTGCGCGGATCGTCGGCGATGGTCGAGGCGATCTCGACGCCACGGTTCATCGGTCCGGGATGCATCACGAGCGCATCGGGCTTGGCCCGTGCCAGTTTTTCGTGATCGAGCCCGAAGAAGTGGAAGTATTCGCGCACCGAGGGCACATAGGAGCTCTCCATGCGTTCCCGCTGCAGTCGCAGCATCATCACGACGTCAGCGCCTTCGATGCCCTTCCACATGTCGGTAAAAACTTCGACACCAAGCCGTTCAGGCTTTGCTGGCAGAAGGGTGGAGGGAGCAATGAGCCGCACGCGAGCGCCCATCGTGTTCAAGACGTCGATATTCGACCGCGCCACGCGTGAATGCAGAATGTCGCCGCAGATCGCAACCGTCAGGCCCGCGATGCGCCCCTTGGCTCGCCGGATGGTCAAAGCATCGAGGAGGGCCTGCGTCGGATGCTGATGTGCCCCATCCCCCGCGTTGATCACCGAACAATCGACCTTCTGCGACAGCAGTTCCACCGCGCCCGCCGCATGATGGCGCACCACGATGATATCGGGGCGCATGGCGTTCAAGGTGATGGCTGTATCGACGAGCGTTTCGCCCTTCGTCACGGACGACGTCGCAACATTCATGTTCATGACGTCGGCGCCGAGCCGTTTCGCGGCCAGTTCAAACGAGGCTTGTGTCCGCGTCGAACTTTCGAAGAATAGATTGATGTGCGTCCGTCCACGCAAAACCTGCCGCTTTTTCTCCGCCTGAGGCGGCGAATCGGCGTTCTTGTCGGCAAGGTCGAGGAGAAAATCGATCTCGGGCACCGTCAGTCTCTCAGTCGAGAGAAGGTGGCGGTGGGCGAAGCTCTTGAATTGCTTCTGTGCGGAGTGGGCCATTAAAGCGGTGTCTATACGCGTTCAGTTCGGGCCCCGCAAGCGTCTCTCCACAACCTTGCCCAATTGGCGCGACTTCAAGGTTGCGATGTGCTTAAAAGCTGCGGTCAGGGAGGCAGTTCGAGAATGAGCGACCGCTTCGCGACCCACGCTGTGACAAACCAGCCCCCTCCACTTACCGACGTCAATCTGTTTGCCTGCGATGTCGCCCTGGCGGATGCCATCGCGCGCGAAGGCGCCGCCTCCGCCGCCCGTACTCTGAATGGCTTTGGCCTGACGGCCGGCTCCGAGGAGGCGCAAGAACTGGCGTATCTCGCCAATATTCATCCGCCCAAACTCGAAACCCACGACCGTTTCGGCCGCCGGCTGGATGTGGTCACCTATCACCCCGCCTACCACGACCTGATGCGTCTATCGTGTGCGGAAGGCATTGCCAATTCGACGTGGACGCATCTCGGACCTGCCGGCGGATCGCCCGACAAGGCCGCGCACGTCGTTCGCGCCGCTCACCTTTATCTCGCCGTGCAAATGGAGCCGGGCCACTGTTGCCCGCTGACAATGACCAATGCGGCGGTGCCCGTTCTCATGAAAAATGAGACGCTCGCGCAGGACTGGCTGCCATTGCTGCTGTCGCGCACCTATGATCCCCGCTTTGAACCCGCCGCCGACAAGTCCGGTGCCATGATCGGCATGGCCATGACGGAAAAGCAGGGCGGAACCGACGTCCGCGCCAACACAACAAGCGCTATTCGCAATGGCGACGGTCTCTATTCGATCACTGGGCACAAATGGTTCATGTCGGCACCCATGTCCGATGCGTTCCTCGTGCTGGCCCAGGCTAAAGGTGGTCTATCGCTCTTCCTGGTGCCGCGATTTCTTCCCGATGGCACAGTCAACGCCATCCACCTCCAACGGCTGAAAGACAAGCTCGGCAACCGCTCGAATGCGTCCTCGGAAGTCGAGTTTCACGACGCCAGCGGTTGGTTGATCGGCGAGGAAGGCCGCGGCGTCGCAACCGTGGTTGATATGCTGACGTATTGCCGGCTCGACTGCGCGATATCCTCTGCCGCCTTGATGCGTTCAGCCGTGGCACAAGCGGTTCACCACGCTGAGCATCGCTTCGTGGATGGCCGCGCGTTGGTCGGCGAACCGCTGATGCAGCAAGTTTTGGCGGACTTGACCCTCGATGTGGAGGCAGCCGTCGCACTTTCGTTCCGCCTTGCCCGGTCATTCGATCGCGCCCGTGACCCGCGCGCGGCAGCATGGCGCCGGCTGATGACCCCGGTCACCAAATACTGGGTCACCAAGATCACGTCGCCGCTCATCTGTGAAGCGATGGAGTGCCTTGGCGGCAATGGCTATGTCGAGAATTGGCCCATGGCGCGCCTGTATCGCGAAGCGCCTGTGAATGCGATTTGGGAGGGCTCCGGCAATGTGATGGCGCTCGATGTCTTGCGCGTCTTGCAGAAGGAGCCCGATGTTGTCGAATACGTGACCGAAGAGTTGCGCGGCGCGTGTGCCGGCGATGCGGTTCTCGCCGCCGCTTTCGAGCGCCTGCAAACTGTTCTGTTCGAACCGCGCCTGCTTGACGTAAGGGCTCGGCAACTCGTCGAAGGTTTGGCCAAACTCGCCGCCGCGGCGATCCTGCGGGCTCAAGGCAATACCGCCGTCGCGGATGCCTTCATCGCCACGCGGATCGACGGAGCCGCGCGCCAGACCTACGGCCAGGGACTAGACCGATCCGACATGAAGGCCATACTGGCCCGCGCGACGCCGAACCGGCCGTTGCCGGGCTGACGCCGAAATCGCGGTTGCGGGGGCTTGGCCGCTGCGTTACACGATCCCGCGAGGCGGGCCCTTTCTTCATGTTTCCGGCTCATCGTCGCTCCAAAATCAGGCCATCCGTATTCCGCGTGTTCGAAGTTGCGTTGGGAACGAAGCCTTTTGATGGTGTTAGCTGCCGTAGCTCAGTGGTAGAGCACTCCCTTGGTAAGGGAGAGGTCGAGAGTTCAATCCCCTCCGGCAGCACCAGGTTTTTTGAATCAGATCAAGCGCTTGCGCGCGCCCAAATGTGCTCGCGGTAACGGTGTGGATAGCGGAAAACGAACGAGATCTACCCGGAGGCTGCGGACCAAGTAGATCCATCAACGCTGAACGGCATCCTGAACTCTGGCCGCAGTCCCTACATCTGTCGATCCTGCGTGCACGGCCCAGTCGGAACAGATCCGAAAAGCATCCTGATCTGGCCACAGCCCATCAAAGTACTTCAAATCTTGTTTTTTGAGAATCATCTCGTGGGTCAGACGGCGGTCTCCGCCGAGGCATGCGAGTGCACCGGCGACATTGCGGTGCTTGTCCAGATCATAATCCGACACGAGCGCTTTTAGTCCGGCTCGCATTGTAGGCCAGTCGGCATATGCGAACTTGAACAGTGTGAGCCCGTAGTAGAGCTGCATGGCATTCGTGTAGATGCGCGGATATAGGTCGGGCCTCTTCTTCATAGTGGGCAAGTCTTGCGCCCAGCCCGCAAAGAGAAACAAGCTTGCCGGTTCGCCACCCCATTGCGTCGTAAAGCGATTGGAAGCCAGGATCGGCAATTGGATGTTTTCCGGAAACGCTGCGACGCCGTCTTGAACGAGAGCTTTGATATCGTCCTCACTCCGACCCTGGAATATTCCAACTTCAACCATAAGCTGGAACCAGTACGGGTCGCGCGCACCAATTGCCTTGTTGGCCAGTAGGTACTGGCGAACCTCCTCGAGTTTTTTCTGATCGGGTGTGAAACCCTCGGTGTTCTGACCCGCCTGCGTCAGCGCCTGGCGCCAGGGACCGGCTACAACATTCAACATGTTGGTAGCCCTTAGAACAATAGGAATTGGCGATTGCGGCCGCTCACGCTGCCATTTCTCGTACATGCCGACATTCAAACGGAGGTCGCCTTCGAGTATCGTCTTTGCAGCTTCATAATAGTACACCGTTGCCATCTGACCGTCGGATAGCACGATGCGCCGACTTAACATCAAGCGATGCAAGTCCTCGATTTTTTGATCCTCGTCGATTAACTGCATGGCGTGCCGTTCAAGGGCTCCACGCACAATATCGTCGAGGCCCCCGTGTAGCTGTATCCTGGCCGTATCCCATTCGGGCTCGTTCAGGTGAGCTAATAGTTTTCGATACAGCGCCATTTCATCGGCAGGGAATAATTTTTGACTTGGTGCGAGCGCAAACTTGGCGGAAACAATGATAACCGCGATAAAAAAAACGAGCAGGAAATTTTTCATGGCATCAGTTCTCGATTTCGCGCTGCGGCATTTCCTGCAATTCGAAGGGATCTTCGCGCGGCTTGTCTTGTGTGTCGTTCTCCGCGGTCCAGGCCCGGCATATCTCAAAAAATTCCGGATTGCCCCAAATCGATTGGATGGGACGGCCCCTGATCCGACTCCACAAGGCTTGGGAGGTGCTCTTGTCCGCGACCACGCAGGACATGAGGGCTAGGCGCTGATACATGAACTCAATTTTATGCTTTTCCGTTAGTTCACGCACACCTGCCGCGAAGCGCTCGGGGCTCATCTTCAGCAATTGAAAAGACTGCGGTCCATGGCCTAAAAGGACCGACAAATAGACCCTCGTATACGCGGCATTCCGTTCGCCCTCAGGCGCATATTCGCCGGCGGCAATTGCGAGCAACTCAATGTCTCGAGCCGGGAATTGCGAGGCATTCATCACCCCTGTTGTTGAGCTGGTGAATATGCCAACTGAACCGGAAAATTTCGAGGCGCCTTCCTTCGCCAGCGCGAAAATCTCGTGCGTCGTGGCGGATTGCATCGCACGAATTTTGATCATGGTTTCATACCAAATCGGATTGGCGATGGCTGCTTGAGGCGCAGTATCGAGTGCTGCCTTGGCGCGGGCGAGATAGGCGTCGCGATCGAAATTCTCAAACACAGCTCCGGAACCGCGACCATTGTCTATACTTCCAGCAAGAGCGATGTTCTTGAGCATCAATGCCTTGAATACAGGTGCGAAGACGGACGCAGTATGCCGTTGCTCCCACACCGTGACGGCATCGAGAACATATTCGATAACGAAGCGTTGCCGGAATTCGTCGGAGTTTTCCGCGTTAAACCGCTCGTACACGATATTCAACTTTGGGACCCCGCTCGCGGTTCGTGCGTCGGTCTTGAGATAGCGGGTAAGTGTGGATTCGAACTGATCCAGCATGACTCCATCGGGCACCAGGCCGTGACGGGCCATCTCTCCGATTACCCGTCGCTCCGTGAGTTCATCACCGGGAGGTGCACTGGCATCGGCCAACTGCGGCGTGGCGTCGAGACCTGTGTAGGGAATTAGGGCCTCGAGTGGGCTCTTCTCGATCACGTAGTCTTTGTGAATGAAGACGGCATCGTGCTGCGATTGTGCGGGGGGCGTTTCTCGGACTGGTCCCGGGCCGCCGCCGGGCAGGACGTGCTGAATAGAGGCCGGTGCTTCGTCGTCCGCGCCAGCGGCACAGGTGCCCTGCCACAAGGTGGTGGAAATGCTCAATAGACCAAGTATCAAGGTCGCCTGTGCGTTTCGATGATCGAAACCGCGCCGCATCAAGCGCCTCCATAAAAAGTCTTCAATCTCAAAAAATCCAACCATAAGATCATCAACAAGACGTTTAGGCTGTAGGGCACACGTACCGCAAAGCCGAGGCAAGGTCGGTTAGCCAACCCTATGCACCCGGGACAGGCGACATTGACCATCGAGGAGCGACGCTGCTTGTTAAGGCAGGCTTCAGAAAAAACAGACCTTTCAAGGCGATAACCACGGAGTTCCCTGGACTTCTCCGACGCCGTTTTGGTAAGGGAGAGGTCGAGAGTTCAATCCCCTCCGGCAGCACCATTCGCCCGCTTTCGAATCGAACGGGTAACCGCGTCCAGGTCTCGTCTCGGCAGGCCGGGCTTGTCGTGCTAAATCGGACGTGGACGCGAGAGAGCGGCGCGAAGGGCGGTACCGATCGCTGCCTGCGCGTGCAATCCGCCCTCGGCATACCAACGTAGATCTCGCATGACTGTTCGATGCACCATCCGGACCCCGTTGATCCCATGAAAAGTAAGACGACCAAGCTCATGACGGCTTCGCCTGAATTAGACGTTCGACCGTCTCGCGCCGAGGCGGAAGCCGCCGTGCGAACCCTCATCAATTGGGTTGGCGAAGACCCCTCGCGTGACGGGCTGCTTGAAACCCCATCGCGCGTCGTGCGGGCCTACGAAGAATATTTTCGTGGCTATGCGCAGGACCCGGAAGACATTCTCAATAAGACGTTCGAAGAAATCGAAGGCTATGACGAAATGATCGTCCTGCGTTCGATCCGGTTCGAGAGCCATTGCGAACATCACATGGCTCCAATCATCGGCCGCGCCTGGGTTGGCTACATTCCTAACGGCCGCGTCGTTGGGATATCCAAACTCGCTCGCGTCGTTGAGGCGTATGCAAAGCGCCTGCAGATCCAAGAAAAAATGACAGCGCAGATTGCCAACGCCATCGATACGGTTCTCAAGCCTCAGGGCGTCGCGGTTGTCATCAAAGCCGAACATCAGTGCATGACGGCGCGCGGTGTCATGAAGCCCGGCACCGACCTCGTGACCAGCCGCATGCTCGGGATCTTTCGCGACAATGCGATCACCCGTCAGGAATTCCTGTCAATGGTGGATTGAGGCGGCGCTCTGGCGTGCTGCTATGTGGTTGCGCAGTATCGGTGCGGAGTGTCAGTCGATCAGCAACTCCGGCCGGTATTCGAAGTGCATGGTGTCGTAATGATACCATCGTCCGCCCCAGATAAAGCCGTGCTTTTCAAATATGCGGACGATCTCAAGCGGGATTTCGTTGCGCCACAGATAGCGTCCGGCAGAGTCGGGTTTGCTCCACCGCCAATAGTCGGCGTGCCGCAGTGCAAGGTCGATGGCGATACCGTGGCCGTGCGTTGACAGGCGGCCGGTGCCGGCAATGACACGGCAACTGTACGTGCCAGCAATCGGCTGAAGGTAGGCGTCGAACGAACTTGGAAGCGCGTCGAGTTCAGCCGACACAGCCGACAGCTTTTCCGCCACGCCGTTGATCCGGGTGACCTTGATTTTGGTGACACCGCGCGTCGGCAGCCAAGCAACCTCAACGAGATTCTTTTCGACACCACCCTTGCGGCAGTTGCCGTACATCCGGTCAAAGAATTGATCAGGACGCGCTCGCCCCGGATCTGCATTGACAGTGGGCGGGGCTGGCTCGCCGCGGGGATAGGGAATGGCAAAAATATCGGCGAGATCCGGATCCTCAAGCAGGGCATTGAATGATTTTTCTCCCTTGCCGTCGTCAATGGCCATCCGTGTTCCGTCACGCCAAACGATGTGCCCGCCGTCCACGGCCGCGATCTGGGCTGGATAAGCAGTCCGCAGCCGCCGGCCGGCCTCGGCCGCCGACACCGGATCGGCCCGAGCCGCGTGATCTGGCAAGGCCACCGCCCCAGCCACGCATAAGTATCTCAAATAGCGATACAATTTCTGCTCATAACCGTGCGAGTTGAAACATCCGCTTCTTCTTTACCGCAAAAGAACACCTGCTACAGTGTTCCCCAAGCAGCAGCCAGTTTGAAGCCTGATGAGAAGTCCGCCTGCCGGATAACGGCAATTTGCGGTCTGGACCAGGTTCTGGGGACCAAGAACGTGAGCGGTTTCGCCGACGGGCCGGAAAAGGCCGAAAATCCACCCGCAGGGCCAACAGCCGGCCGGCATCAGCATTCCGGCAGTGCCCGCGGCGACTCCTCAGATCACCACGGCCGCGGCCCCGTCTACGGGGCCCTTGACCTCGGCACGAACAATTGCCGGCTCTTGCTGGCCCGCCCCTCCCGCCGCGGCTTCCGTGTGGTCGACGCCTTCTCCCGCATTATTCGGCTGGGCGAGGGTGTGTCGCAATCCGGCGTACTGTCCGACGTGGCAATGAACCGGACCATTGATGCACTCCGAATCTGCGCGCAGAAACTCGAACGAGCCGCAACACATCGAGCTCGTCTCGTCGCCACTGAAGCCTGCCGATCGGCGGCCAACTCCAGTCATTTCCTCGTCCGCGTCAAAAGCGAACTCGGCCTCGACATCGAGGTTTTGACACCTGAGGAGGAAGCAACGCTGGCCGTCGCTGGATGCGCCACCCTGATCGACACCACCGTTGATTACGCGCTCGTCTTTGATATCGGCGGCGGCTCCTCCGAATTGGTATGGATCGACCTGCGGCGCATTTCCGGTGCCGGTTCGCAAGCGGCATCGCGCATTGTCGATAGTGTTCGCCGCGGCAACGGTCAGGCGGTCTGGACGTCGCTGCCCGTCGGCGTCGTTACGCTGGCCGAACGCTTCGGCGGCTGCGAAGTCACGCCTGCCATCTTCGAAGCGATGGTCAGCTATGTCGAGGGACTGATTGCACCATTCGAAGAGCGACACCGGTTTCGCAAACGCATCGAAGGCAGCGCGGTTCATTTCCTTGGCACCTCCGGCACAGTCACGACGGTTGCAGGCATTCAACTCGGCCTGCCGCGCTACGACCGCAGCAAAGTCGACGGGTGCTGGATGCGGGTGTCCGACGTTAATCGGGTCACTTATGATCTGCTGGCCCGCAGTTACGCACAGCGCGTCGCCGAACCGTGCATCGGCCATGATCGCGCCGACCTCGTCCTTGCCGGCTGCGCCATCCTGGAGGCCATTATTCGCGCCTGGCCGTGCGAACGTCTGCGCGTCGCAGACCGCGGTTTGCGCGAAGGCATCCTGTCGTCGCTTATGATGGAAGACAGCATGTTCCGAGCCAGCCGACGCCGCCGAAGGGGCGAGTAGCCGCCATGGCAGGCAAAGGCAAAGGAAAGTCTCCGCCCAAGGGGCCGGGTGGCGGTCAGCGTATGATGCGCGTGCGCGTCAAGACGGCGGCCAAGCGAACGACATCGTCTGCGCGCTGGCTCGAGCGGCAGTTAAACGACCCCTACGTGGTGGCTGCCAAGCGCGAGGGGTTCCGGTCCCGTGCAGCCTACAAACTGCTCGAGATGGACGACAAATACCGCCTCCTGAAGCCCGGCCAGCGCGTGGTCGATTTGGGTGCCGCACCCGGCGGCTGGTCGCAAATCGCTGCCGATCGCGTGAAATCAATCGATGGACGCGGCCAGGTCGTCGCGATCGATTATCTTGGCATGGAAGCCCTGCCCGGCGTCGAGATCGTCGAACTCGATTTCAATGACCCCGAGGCCGAAACGCGATTGAAGAGCCTCATGCGCGATGGCGGCGCCGACATCGTTTTGTCGGATATGGCAGCCCCGACGGTCGGCCATGCCAAAACCGATCATATGCGGATCATGGCACTGGCGGAATCGGCCGCACACTTTGCCCGCGACGTGCTGGCGCCCGGCGGCGCCTTTGTTTGCAAGGTTCTTCAGGGCGGCGCCGAAAAAGAACTGCTCGATTTTCTGAAAACGTCGTTTGCCGTCGTCCGCCACGTCAAGCCGCCGGCCAGTCGAAGCGATTCCGCCGAGCTCTACGTCGTGGCAACGGGATTTCGTACCGCCAAATAAAAAACGGCGACCGCGGATGCGATCGCCGTTCTATAAACCACTCGCTGCATCGAGCGAGCAGATCGACGAGTTTAGATGACGTCGATCTCAGCCGGCAGGTACGAGGTAACCTCGAGGCCGACTTCCTGCTCGCGAACGGCGGGCTTGGTCCAGGTCTTCATAAGCATTTCCTCCAGTTTCTATTTGCTAAGCACGTGTTTAGCGTGCGTTGGATACCGGAGATCATGTCACCGGTCCAATCGAATTTTACGAAGCAGGGCATCAGACCTGCTGATATGTAACAGTATTTCGTATCGGCAGATCACGCCGCTTTCGCAGTGCGAGAGTGACGACTGCCGTTATTTCGTGCAGCGACCGACCGCCAGTGACATTGCGATGCCGCACACAGGGCGGCACTTCCCCTGCCAAAGCCTGGGTGTTATAGCGCTGCCGACTGATGTGCGGCCACGGCCACCGGCCCATCTGTCATCTTCGCGACAAGGAGAAACCCATGGCGAAAAGCCCGATCGTCAACGATTTGGCGTTGGCGCTGACGTTCGACGATGTGCTGCTGGTACCGGCCGCGTCAGAAGTCATGCCGGGCCAAGTCACCGTGGCATCGCGGGTGACGAAGTCGATCAAGGTAAATATCCCGATCATTTCCGCCGCCATGGATACCGTCACTGAAGGACGACTAGCCATTGCCATGGCTCAGGAAGGCGGCATCGGAGTGCTGCACCGCAACCTGGAACCAAAGGTTCAGGCAGCGCATGCAACCCAGGTTAAGAAGTATGAGAGCGGCATTGTTCTTGATCCGGTAACGATCACGCCGAGCGCCAAGCTTGCCGAAGCTCTGAAGCTCATGGCGGACCATTCGATATCCGGCATTCCCGTCGTCGAGAAACCCGGCGGCAAAGGAAAGCTCGTTGGCATCCTCACCAACCGCGATGTGCGTTTTGCCACCAACATGGACACGCCCGTCTCGGAACTGATGACGAAGGACAAACTCATCACGGTCAAGCGCTCGGTCAGCCAGGGCGACGCCCGCCGACTTCTGCATCAGCACCGCATCGAAAAGCTTGTCGTCGTCGACGACGCCTACGAGTGCATCGGGCTGATCACCGTCAAGGATATCGAGAAGGCGCAAAAACATCCCAACGCCTGCAAGGATGAAGCAGGCCGCCTGCGCGTCGCCGCCGCCACGACGGTTGGCGAGGAGGGCTTTGCACGTACCCAGGCACTGATCGCCGCCGGCTGCGATCTGATCGTGGTCGATACCGCGCACGGCCATTCCAAGAGCGTATTGCAAATGGTCGAGCGCATTAAAAAACTGTCGAACGCTGTGCAGGTGGCTGCTGGCAACGTCGCCACGGCCGCAGCCACCCGAGCGCTTATCGACGCGGGTGCGGACGCAGTGAAGGTCGGCATCGGTCCGGGATCGATCTGCACGACGCGCATCGTTGCCGGCGTCGGCGTTCCGCAGTTGACCGCGATTATGAATTGCTCGGCCGAAGCCAGGCAGCATGGCATCCCGATCATCGCCGACGGCGGCATCCGGTTCTCCGGCGATATCGTCAAGGCGCTCGCGGCCGGTGCGGATTGCGTCATGATCGGTTCGCTGCTCGCCGGCACTGACGAAGCGCCGGGAGACACATACCTTTACCAGGGGCGGACCTATAAGGCGTATCGCGGGATGGGCTCGGTCGGCGCGATGGCGCGCGGATCGGCCGATCGCTACTTCCAGCAGGAAGTCAAAGACACCTTGAAACTCGTTCCCGAAGGCATCGAAGGTCAGGTGCCTTATAAGGGGCCGGCCGAAGGCGTTCTGCACCAGCTCGTCGGTGGCCTGCGCGCCGGCATGGGGTATACCGGATCGAACACCCTTGAAGAACTGCGCGAGAAAGCCGAGTTCGTTCGCATCTCGCCTGCCTCCATGCGCGAGAGCCACGCCCACGGCGTCGCGATCACCCGCGAAAGCCCGAACTATCCGGGCGGACTATAGGAACAGCACGCATGAATCCCAATTTGTCGATCGTCCAGCCCGTTCTGGTGCAGGCGTTTCTGACGCTGATGTTGCTCTTCTGGATGGGCAAGGAACGTTACGCGGCTGTCCGCTCGGGCGAAGTCGTGTCGAACGAACCAGGTGTCCAACCAACATGGAAAGGCCGCGCCGGTACGATATCGAATGCGTTCCACAACCAGCTTGAAATGCCGATCCTGTTTTACGTGGTGGTCATTCTCGCCATGCTGACCGGCTCGGCCGACTATCCAATGACAGCGCTGGCCTGGGTGTATGTCATTCTGCGCGTCGTCCATACCGCCATTCACACCACCTACAATAAGATTGCTCATCGTTTCCTCGTGTACCTGCTGAGTAATCTGATCTTGGTCGCCATGTGGGTGAAACTGGCCATTCACGTGCTAACGGCCGGCTGATCCCATGAAGCCCGGCGCGCGCATCGCAGCTGCTATCGAAGTTCTCGAAACAATTTTGAACCGCCACCAGCCGGTCGGGATCGCATTGGCCGATTGGGGCAAGGCGCACCGCTTCGCTGGATCAGGTGACCGCAACGCTATTGGCGGCCTCGTCTATGATGCGCTCCGCCGCCGCTCTTCGATCGGTTGGTCGATGGGCGCCGATACACCGCGCGCGCTTGCCATCGGCGCGGCGCCGGCAGCTTTCAAAATCGAACCGGACGCCGTCGCCGCTGCTTGCGACGGGGAAGCTCACGCGCCCGAGAAACTATCCGAACGCGAAAGGGCCGGTCTTGGCGGCGCCATCGATGATGCTCCGCCTCATATCCAGGCCGATGTGCCCGAATGGCTGTGGCCCAGTTTCACGGTGGCGTTTGCTGATACAGCGACAGCTCAGGGCCGCAAGTTCGCCGAGCGCGCGCCGGCAGATTTGCGCGTCAACACGCTGAAGGCGACGCCGGAAAAAGTCTTGAAGGCGCTGGCCGAATTCGGTGCCGAACCCTGCGCTCACTCCCCGCTCGGCGTGCGCGTACCGCCGCCGGTCGGCACGGCTCGCACGCCGAACCTTGAGGCGGAAGCCGCCTTCCAAGCCGGTTGGTGCGAAATCCAGGACGAAGGCTCGCAACTCGCGGCGCTGATGGCCGGAGCCGGTCCGCGCATGCAAGTGCTGGACCTGTGCGCCGGTGCGGGTGGCAAGACGCTGGCGATGGCGGCCGGGATGCAGAACACGGGCCAGATCTACGCTTATGACGAGGACCGCAATCGGCTGAAACCGATCTTCGATCGCGTTAAGCGCGCCGGTGTGCGCAACGTACAAATCTTAAAGGGCGGCGATCGAAAAGCCCTTGAAGCGCTGGGGCCCAAATTCGATCTGGTGCTTGTCGATGCGCCCTGCACTGGCACCGGCGTTTGGCGTCGACGTCCCGAAAGCAAGTGGAAACTCAAGCCGCGCAACATCGAGGAACGCCAGGTCGAGCAGGCGGCCATATTGGCAACCGCACGCAGCCTCGTGAAGCCGGGTGGCCGGCTGGTTTACGTGACCTGCTCGATTTTACCCGAAGAGAACCAGGGCACGCTGGAGAGGTTCCTTGCGTCCGCGCCGGAGTTCTCCGTCGTGCCGTTCGGTCCCGTATGGCGCGAGCGCATTGGCACCGATCCGCCCGCCTCTGCCGACGGCCGCAGCGACACGTTGCAACTGACGCCCGCCTCCCACGGCACCGATGGATTTTTCATCGCCATCCTGCAGCGGCGCGCGGCCTGACGGTTCTCTACCAAAAAATTTGCGCGACCATCTTGCAATGCCGCAAAGCTGCGATAGCTATGAGGTCTGCGGCTTGCCGTTTTGTGGCAAGTGTCACGGCTCTTTCGCGCCGCCGCAGGCGCCACGAGCAATACTGAAGTCGCAGCAGGCCGGAATTGAACGGACCTCAAGCGACCCGGGGGACGATCGTCGATCATGGCCGTTGCGCCACGGATGTCCTCGATCTCACACGTCGCTCGGCGAGCGGCGACTCTCGACATTTTTTCATCTTGCTATCGATCAGTCGAACTTGTGCCACCTCGCCACGTTGATGAGGCGCGCGTTAGGTCCGGTTTGTGAGGCCCGTGGATGCATAGCAGTCAGAATTCGTATCTTTCCCGCAAGTGTGAAGTCCACCAAGCCGACGACCGGGGCGGCTACACGGTGGTCGCGACCGAGCCGATTGCAAAAGGCGAACTGATCGTTGTCTGGAGCGGCACATTGGTCGTTCGTGATGAACTGGTCACCCTGCCGCCTCATGCCAAGCGGCACTCGTTACAGGTTGAAGAGGACCACTATCTCGTCTCACTGACCGATTGTGAACCGCCCGACTACGTCAACCACAGTTGCGCTCCCAACGCTGGATTATCGGGGCAGATCGCGCTCGTCGCCATGCGCGACATCCGCCCCGGCGAAGAAGTCACCTATGATTACGCCATGAGCGACGGATCGGCCTACGATGAGTTCGAATGCCGCTGCGGCGCCCGTGATTGTCGCGGGCATGTCTCGGGCGAAGACTGGAGACGGGCTGAACTGTGGCAGCGCTACCAAGGCTTTTTTTCACCCTATCTTCAGCGCCGTATCGCCAAATTGCGTCGCCGTTTGTTAACGCGACCCGTCACCAGCGTCATGGGCCGGCTTGCGACGGTCAGTCGCGCGCGGGCATGATGAGCGTTCAGCCGGCATTGCCGATCTTCTGGGCATATCCTGCGTCAAAATCCCTGTAATCGCAGGTCAACTCTTCTCCTTCGGCGATATCGCGCGTTGCGACATCATAGCCCTCGATCCCACCATTGCTGTGAACACCCGCCGTGTTCGCGTCATCGGCGTGGTTCATGAAGCGCGCATTATCGAGGCAATAGACATGGAGACCGGTGGGAGCGTGGAGATAAGTGTAAGTCTCGATCGCGGCCCGCGCGACTTCGGGAAGATTGGCGATCTGTTCTGTGGTGAAGAGTTGATCATAACCCGGCATGAACCGCCATGTGACCGTACCCGCTAAGATCGGTTCGGCTGCAAAAAGCCCCGTCCCTTCGATCGGGCTTTGGCCAAGACGCGTTCTAACCAGAAGCATGGGTGTGGCATCTCCGAAGGTGGCGGCCGCATGCCTGAGGTGATAGGCGGCAGGGCGGCCGAAGTCGAGCCGTCGCTGAGGGATAAGATGTTGCGCGACAGTCAGGTTTTGGTGCTGCCCGACGGCAGCCGCGTAGGCTTTGCCGAATATGGCGATGCCGGCGGTGCTCCCGTCCTCGCTCTGCATGGGGCCCCGGCTAGCCGTGTCATGTTCGCTGCCGCCGATGCAGCCGCCAAGACGCATAGGTTGCGCATCCTGGCGCCCGACCGGCCGGGCTACGGCCTGACCCCGTTCAAAAGCGAGCCAACGCTTGCGCACCGAACCCAGTGGCTGCACGCCGTCGTCGACGCCCTGCACCTTGACCGCTTCGGCGTACTCGGCATTTCCGGCGGCAGTCCGTACGCGGTGGCGCTGGCTGCCGCCATGCCACATCGCGTGGCTGCTTTGGCCCTCGTCTCGCCGATGGGCCCCGTCGCCGACTACACGGCCAGCGCCGACGCCAAGCTCGATCCCCTTTCATATTTGCATGACCGCTTTTTCTTGCATCTGCCCTACCGCACGTGGCTGTCGCATCCGCTGGGCGAAATAAGCGCCTGGATGTTTCGCCACGGCCCCGAGATGTTCACGGGCCTGATGCCAAAACTCTCCTCAGCAACCGATTCCCATATCCTCGCCAAGCCGGAAGTGGCGCAGCTGATGCGCAGCATGACACTGGAAGCCTTCCGGCAGGGCGGCAGCGGCAGCACAGCAGATATGGAAATCTTTGGCCGCCCTTGGGGGGTCCAATTCGCCGACATTGCCGCGCCGACGATCGTGTGGCAGGGCGCCGATGACACGGTGGTGCCACCGCAGGCGGCTCGCTGGCTTGCACGTCAAATCCCCGACTGCCGTCTCCACATGCTGGAAGAAACGGGCCACTTCTGGATTTTCGAACACGTCGATGAGGTCGTCGGCGCTGTCGCGGCACTCATGTCGCAGCCGAGAAATGCCGAAGTCCGCGTTTCTTGATGTGAACCGGCACATCCGGTCGGCTATCAGGATCGTTTATCTATGAAGTCAACAACAGCGCCTTTTCAGGATCGGTCGATGATCAGCTATCTCCCCCTCGGCGCATTTCTCGCGATTGTGTTCGCTGCTGCCAGTACCGGCGCCGTGTTCCAGCCGGGGCCCTGGTATGCGGCGCTGAACAAACCCTCATGGACACCGCCGAACTGGCTCTTCCCCGTTGCCTGGACCGTTCTTTACACGATGATCGCGGTCGCCGGCTGGAAGGTCTGGCAGGCCGAAGGCATCAAGCCCGCGCTCGTCGTCTGGGGGATTGGTATTCTTTTCAACATGGCGTGGTCGTGGATCATGTTCGGCCGTCAGGAAATCGGCTTGGCCTTTATCGATCTCGTCCTGCTCTGGCTCTCCATTGTCGCCTTCATCGTGCTCGCCTGGCCCGTCAGCCAAACAGCGGTTTATCTGTTCATCCCATACTTCTTCTGGGTCAGTTTCGCTGGCGCGCTGAACTTTGCGGTATGGCGTCTCAACCCCTGAGCATCGGGGAATGAAACGCCAGCACTGGTGCTGCAAAAGTGAGTAGAACCGGTCATTGCGGCTCCGCATCGGCTTGACGCTGCTGGGCCCGGGTGGTCTACCGCCCCTGACGGGCTGGCCTGCGCCCGTACGATCCGGAGTGGCCCCGACCCATGAACCCCGACCCATGAACCCCGACACCGTCCTCATCGTCGATTTCGGTAGCCAGGTGACCCAGCTCATCGCGCGCCGGGTGCGAGAGCAGGGTGTCTACTGCGAGATCCACCCCTTTCAGAACGCGGCTGCGGCCTTCGAGCGTCTGTCACCCAAGGCCGTTATTCTGTCGGGCGGTCCAGCCTCGGTCACGCAAGCCGGCAGCCCGCGCGCTCCCGACGCTGTATTTGCCAGCGGTATTCCTGTCCTCGGCATTTGTTACGGCCAGCAGACGATGTCGGAGCAACTAGGCGGCAAGGTCGAAAGCGGTCATCACCGCGAATTCGGCCGTGCCATGCTCGACATCCGCGAGCCCTCAGCGCTCTTCGACGGCGTCTGGAATACGAGCGAGCGCCATCAGGTCTGGATGAGCCACGGCGACCGCGTCACGCGACTGCCCGAAGGCTTCAAGGTGATTGCGACGAGCGAGAACGCGCCTTACGCCGCCGTCGCCGATGAGGCCCGCCGCTTCTACGCGGTGCAGTTCCATCCCGAAGTCGTGCACACCCCCGACGGCTCCAAGCTTATCGCCAACTTCGTGCACAAAATCGCTGGTCTCGCGTCTGACTGGACGATGGCCGCCTACCGCCGCGAGATGATCGCCAAGATCAAAGCGCAGGTTGTGTCCGGCCGCGTCATCTGCGGGTTGTCGGGCGGAGTCGATAGCACCGTCGCCGCCGTTCTGATCCATGAGGCGATTGGCGATCAGCTCACCTGCGTCTTCGTCGATCACGGCCTTATGCGCCATGCGGAGGCCGAACAGGTCGTCGACCTCTTCCGCGGCCATTACAATATCCCGCTCGTCCACGTGGACGCGTCCGAACTTTTTCTGGGCGAACTGAAAGGTGTCAGCGACCCAGAGGCCAAGCGCAAAACCATCGGCCGCCTGTTCATCGATGTCTTCGAAGCGGAAGCAAAAAAAATCGGTGGCGCTGAGTTTCTAGCCCAGGGCACGCTCTACCCCGACGTCATCGAAAGCGTCTCGTTCACTGGTGGACCATCAGTGACCATCAAATCGCACCACAATGTCGGCGGACTGCCGGCACGCATGAACATGAAGCTCGTTGAGCCGCTGCGCGAATTGTTCAAGGATGAGGTGCGCGCACTTGGCCGCGAACTCGGCTTGCCCGATGCTTTCGTCGGCCGGCATCCGTTTCCCGGACCCGGTCTCGCCATTCGCATTCCGGGTGAGATCACGCCGGAAAAGCTCGATATTTTGCGCAAGGCCGACGCCATCTATCTCGATGAAATCCGCCGCGCCGGACTGTACGACGCGATATGGCAGGCCTTCGCAGTGCTACTCCCGGTTCGCACCGTTGGCGTCATGGGTGACGGCCGCACCTATGACCACGTACTCGGGCTCCGCGCCGTCACCTCTGTCGATGGCATGACTGCGGATTTCTATCCCTTCGACATGGGGTTCCTAGGTCGCGTCTCAACCCGCCTCATCAATGAGGTGCGCGGCATCAACCGCGTCGTCTACGACGTCACCTCCAAACCCCCCGGCACGATTGAATGGGAGTAACGGGCCGGTAAACTCAAGTCGTGGCTCCCTCACCGTCAGGCGCGTGCCGACCGGCATACGCCAAGCGACTTCGACCGAGGCTCATCCGCAAACGATTGATTCGGCCAAATGCACTCGAACGCATCCTCCACAATTTCAAGAATGCCAAGAAAGTATGATTCAAGCACTCCAAATGCCCGCTGACGATGGGGATCATGCATGTTACGTCGCCTAGCGCCCAGCAGCGGCTCGCAATGTTCAGGGGTAACCGCAAATGACGGACAACGGTGTGATCGTTTCTCGCTTCATTACTGAGTTTCTAGGTCTTGGAGACATGCGCGCGGGCGACGAAACACTGCATGCAAATGTCCAAGGCATTACGGGCCTCAAACCTGGCGGGCCGATTGACGGCCGAGATGAATACAAGGCAACGATCGCCGCGTTTGTGGATGCGTTCCCGCCGATAGAGCCCTTACGAATCGTCGATCAATTTACGTCCGCAGATGGCACGCGCGTGGTGACGCGCTTTCATTCGCGACAGCGGCATGCCAAGTCATTCTTCGGCATTGAGCCGACAAACCGCGTGATTCTTTTCGATGAAACTCATGTCACGCGCGTTGAGAATGGCGTCATCGTCGAAAACATCGTCTCGGCGACCAACCTCGAATTCGAGATGTTGATGGCTCCCGTCCTCACGCCGATGATACTTAAATGAGCTCAACGACTGGCGAGTGGGCGAATCGCGCAATCACTTGAGATCGCCTCAAGTGGTGAACCGCTTCCACGTCACCGTCACGCGCGTACCGACCGGGACGCGCGGATAAAGATCGAGGACATCTTCGTTATACATTCGGATGCAGCCCTTTGAGACGGCGGTGCCGATCGTCCAGGGCGCGTCTGTGCCGTGGATGCGGTAGGTCGATGCTCCCAGATAGAGGGCGCGCACGCCAAGCGGGTTCTGCGGATGTCCACCAGGAACATAGATCGGCAGTTTCGGATTTTCGCGACGCATTTCTGCAGTCGGCGTCCAACCAGGGTTGACCGCCTTGCGTGACACGGACGTCACGCCCGACCAGCGGCTCTGCTCGCGCGGAACGGCGATCGGATAGGAGAGGGCCGCACCCTTGGCGTAGACCCAGTAGAGTTTGCGGTCGCCAAACGACACGATCACCTGCCGCGGAGCAACGCTCGCCGGGAACGAGATATCTTCGCGGTAGCCGCCACCCCAAAGGAACGACAGGAAATCCTGGGCAGAAGCGGGCGCCGGACTGTGGCCGAGTGCGAAGACGGCAGCAAGAACACCGGCGGCGAAATTGCGGAATGATTTGAGCGAGCACATGGTCGTCTTCCTGGTGAAGGGGATCGCGTTCACTGCACGAAAAGCAAGCGCCGCCGGTCGCAAAGCGGCCCAGCAGGCGATCCATTGCAAACTTTCGCAAAAGGTGCCGCGAGTTGATCCCGGCTACAAGCCCGACGATGCCTTAGGCACCAGGCATTTGCTCAGTTCGCGGTCCAGGTGTGTCTTCCGCGCCGCGAACGTTGCCAAAATCTTCAGTCATGGCTGCAAAGAAATGGTGCCCAGGGCCGGAATTGAACCAGCGACACTGCGATTTTCAGTCGCATGCTCTACCAACTGAGCTACCTGGGCATTTTCGCTCGGCCGTGACGTGACCGCTTGCGAAAGTCGGCGTCTTATAGGTGCCGGTTCGCCCCCTGTCCAGCGGCCATTGGCGTCGAAGCCAGCCGGCCGCGCCGATGTTCACTCGTCCTCGTCGCGCTGCCCGAGCGGACGGTGTGAATTGTCGTTGTCGACCTGCATGCCGCTGTCGTCGGCCACGTCGAGGGTCGGGCCTGGAATGACAAATGTGCCGCCGAGCCACCGCGCCAGATCGATGTCGGCACAACGTTTGGAGCAGAATGGCCGGTGTTCGATGACCGTCGGCTTCCGGCAGGTCGGGCAACGTTCCACGGTTTCTCGCATCGCTGTGTGTTGATGCTGCGCAGGCTTTAGGTCAACCGGCGAATGCGGCAATCGTTCAATCCCGGTCGGCCTCGGCTGCGCGGATCCAGTTGAAATGGATTGGGAACCCCTCGGCGACGAGCATCGCAACCACCTCCGTCAACGGCAGGCCAACGACGTTGGTGTAAGACCCCTTGATCTTTTGCACGAATGAACCGGCGAGCCCCTGGATCGCATATCCGCCAGCCTTATCCCGCCATTCGCGTGTCGCGATGTAGGCCTCGATTTCGGACTTGGTCAGGTATTTGAACCGCACCTTGGTATCGACGATCTTTGTTCGCACGCGATCCTGCGGCGTCACGAGGCAGATTGCTGTCAGCACACGGTGCGACCGTCCCGACAGGCGGTTGAGAAATTCGACCGCTTCTTCAACCTGCTGCGGTTTACCGAAAATCTTCAAGTTGTTGGAAACGATGGTATCGGCCGCCAGGACGTACGCATCGGCGATATCGCGATCGTTGGCGATCTGATCGCGCGCAGCCTCTGCCTTGGCCCGAGCCAGCCGCGCCACGAGGGCGCGTGGCATCTCGCCCTTCTTGGGCGTCTCGTCGAGCGACGCGGGTCTCAGCGCATCCGGCTTGATACCGGCTTGATCGAGAAGCATGAGCCGCCGCGGACTGGCGCTGGCCAGAACCAGCTTTGGTCGGGGCTGGATGCCGCTTTCCCGCGCCGACGCGTTGGCGAGTTCGGTCCGCAGCGTTTCGCGGCGCGGATTGTCCGTACGTGAAAATGCGGAATAGAAAGCCGATTTTGCAGTCGACATGCCCTCAAGGCTCCGATGGCTCTAGGGTTTTCGGTCGCCTCTATAGCACGGCGGGAAGGCGTCGTTCACCATGTGGCTTGCGTGCAATGGGACACCCGGCCAAAGCTCATACAACCGCCGATCCTCAGTCGCACCGGGGCCTTCGCTCATCGTAATGTCAGAACCGCGTTGCGCTGGCGTGTCAACTCACCGATAAGAGCCTCGAGCTGCGCTGCGTCCGGAGGTGCCGATGTCGAAGGATCGGCTTGTCGACTGGCTAGGGAAAACCTCGCTATTCGGAACACTCGACCCCGAAGAACGCCGCACCGTCGCGCTTGAAATGCGTGAGGTTCAGTTCGCACCTGGCCAAATTGTTTTCGGCCGCGGCGATCCCGGTCGCGAAATCTATTTCGTCGCTGAAGGCCGTGTCCGCCTGTCGGTCCTCACCGCTGAGGGTCGCGAACTCTCATTTGCCCATGCCGAACCTGGACAGATATTTGGCGAGATCGCCGTCCTCGACGGCGGCGTTCGCACAGCCGACGCGACGGCCGTCTCGAAGGTCGTTGCCCATTCCTTGTCCAAATCTGCCCTGATGCGTCTCGTCGAGACGAGCACGCGCGTTCGGGAAGCCGTCGTGCGCTTTCTGTGTCAACGGGTCCGCGAGGCCGATCAACAGCTCGAAGGCATTGCGCTCTACCCGATCGAAGCGCGGCTCGCTCGTTTCTTCCTTGCCGCCGCGCGCCAAAAGCCGGAAGCCAAATCGATGAAGCGCGTCACGCTCGACATGGCAATCTCACAAAGCGAACTCGCCCTTCTGATCGGCGCCAGTCGGCCCAAGGTCAATGCCGCGCTGGCCCTGCTACAGGATAGTGGCGCCATCGAGCGCAACGACAAGACGATCATTTGCAACATCGAGGAACTGGAGAACCTCGCGGGGACAGCATGACGCCAGCGAGGCAACACCGGACCTTGGTCGACCTGGGCCAGTGCTCATGTTGAAAGCCTTGCAGAGAGCCATGCTGCCGATCTGGAACGGCATGGCTACCATAGGCGAACTGCCCCAATTGCAATGGCTCGCGCGAGCCATCGGCCATCTCGCCGAAGCGGGCACCTCGGGTTATCCGCAGGAGGTGAAGCGCCGGTTGATGATCCTCAACATGATTGCCTATTTGGTCGTTGTCTCAACGCTCGTCTATGCCGTCCAGCACGCGCTTCTCGACTATCAGACCTATAAGCCCATCATCTGGATCAATGTCGCCCTGGTGGTGGCGGCATTGTCCGTGCCCTTTGCACACCGGGTGAACGAAATTGCAGGCGCGCTGATCATCGTCACTGCCGAATGGGTCGCGCTGTTGGCATTCGCCATGTATCTCGGCCACGGCGCGGGCGTGCAGCTGCAGTATTTCGTCGGCGCGGCCGCCCCCTTCGTGGTGTTTGGACTGAACCGTCTCTGGCTCGTCATTCCGGTCATCCTCTCTGGCCTCGCCCTGCACTTGATGGCGTGGTTCTGGTTTCCGGAAAGTGCCGCGATGATCCCAGCCGACAGGGAAGTCATCGACAGCATTTATGTCCAGGCGGCCATCACCACTGTCGGGCTCATCAGCGCGTCGGTGTTTTATGCCTTCCGGCTGGCGGAAAGCGCCAAGGCCGAAACCGACAACCTGCTGCGCAATATTCTTCCCGACGCCGTCGTCGAGCGGCTGAAGGCCAAGCCAAACGAACCGATCGCGGACCAGTTCTCCGACGCCTCCGTTCTCTTCGCCGATATCGTTGGTTTCGTGCCGTTGGCTCGATCGCTGGGCTCAGCCGAAGTGGTCGCGTTGCTGAATGAGATCGTCACTGAGTTCGATGCTCTCGCCGGTGTTCATGGGGTCGAGAAAATCAAGACCATCGGCGACGCGTACATGGTCGCCGCCGGCGTTCCGCAACCTTGCGAGGATCATCTGCAGCGTCTCTCGCGAATGGCTCTGGCGATGCAGGAGACTGTCGCGCAAATCGCAGCCGCGCGAGATCTTGCGCTTGCCATCCGTATTGGCATCGCTTCAGGACCGGTCATGGCGGGCGTGATCGGCAAGCAGAAATTCACCTATGACGTCTGGGGGGATGCGGTCAATCTCGCCGCGCGGTTGGAACACCTGTCGGAACCGGGCCGCATCCTCGTGTGCCCGCGCTGCAAAACGCTCCTTGAAAATTTGTTTGCATTCGAAAGCCGGGGGCTGGTCGAGATCAAGGGCGTGGGGGTGCGTGAAATCTTCTTCCTGACAGCATCGGCGCCGGCAGCACAACACGTCGCCGGCTAAGCGCCTATACCGAAGGTCCGCCCGAGATCTCAAAACGGACTTTGATCTTTGCAATAAGATCGTCTCTGAGTTTGCGATAAGCATTGAGAAGAACGACGCGGCCGCATTGCGGCGGCAGCAGTGCCGGGTCGAACGTCGGCCAATACTCGACGTCCGCCTTCATGATGCGCGTGAGTTCCACCGCATGATGCTGCGCCTCCGGCGACAGCGTAATAATTGTCGAGAACGTCTGGCGATAGAGGTCGTTAAAAATACGCGGCTGGTGGGCCGTGAGATCAATGCCGATCTCATCCATGACCGCCATGACATAAGGATCGGGATGACCGCACCGCACGCCAGCGGACGCAACGCTCAGTCGGGATCCGGCGAAATGCTGCAAAATGGCCGCCGCCATCGGCGAACGGACGGCGTTGAGCGTGCAGGCGAACAGTACTCGGGGTGGCGCCTCGAAGGGTTCTGCCACACCGCTTATCCCTTCCAGTGCAGCGCAGTGATGAGGGTGAACAGACGGCGTGCGGTATCGAAATCCAGCGCGATTTTTCCAGCGAGCCGGTCTTGCAGCAGGTGGCTGCCTTCGTCATGCAGGCCGCGGCGGCCCACATCGATGGCCTCGATGCGCGACGGCTGCCCGGAGCGTATCGCCTGATAGTAGCTATCAAGCACCATAAAATAGTCTTTCAGCAGGCGCTTCAGCGGCGTCATTGTCAGCGTGTGGACGGCGATGGTGGCGCTGCCGTTTTCGGGAAATACGGAGAGCACGAGCCGGTCATCGGCGATGGCGATATCGAGCCGGTAGGGTCCCTCATCGATACCGTCCAGCGCAAATGAATTGCCATCGATGATGTCGAAAATCGCGACTTCGCGCTCGTGCTCGATATTCGCGTTGCCGCGTGCGATCGAGCCTTCATCAATACGGATCGCAGCAATCCGGTTGCGCTGGTCGATACTGCTGCTTGCGGCCGGTGTTTCGGTCATGCGGCAATCGATCCTCACACTTGGTCCGATAGACGGATTTCGACGGACCGTCGATGTGCCTCGAGGCCTTCCGAGCGGGCGAGCGTCATTGCCGGGCCCGCAACGCGATGCAGGGCGGCGGCATCAAGCTTCAACAACGATGTCCGCTTCATGAAATCGAGCACGCCCAGACCAGATGAAAACCGCGCCGAGCGGGCCGTCGGCAGCACGTGGTTGGAGCCCGCGACGTAATCGCCGATCACCTCCGGCGTATAAGCGCCGATGAAAATCGCGCCCGCATTGCGGATCGCACCGGCAAGGGCTTCGCTGTTCGCTGTGGCAATTTCGAGGTGCTCGGCGGCAATTCGGTCGGCCAATGCAGGAGCTTCGTCCAACGATCGCAAAACAATCAGAGCGCCGAAGACATTCCAGCTTTCACCGGCAATGTTCCCGCGCGGCAGCGTCGCGAGCTGACGGGCGACGGCTGCTTCGACGGCCTTGGCGAAACCGGCGTCGTCCGTCATCAGGATCGACTGCGCCGCCTTGTCGTGCTCGGCTTGCGCCAGAAGATCGGCCGCGATCCACTCCGGATCATTGTCCTTGTCCGCGATGACGAGAACTTCCGACGGGCCGGCGATGCTGTCGATACCGACCGTTCCAAAAACCTGCCTTTTGGCAGCGGCAACATAGGCGTTACCAGGCCCGACAATTTTGACGACCGGCATCACTGTTTTAGTGCCGTAGGCCAGCGCCGCGATAGCCTGGGCGCCGCCGATGCGATAGATTTCCTCAACGCCGCACAGGCGCGCGGCCGCCAGCACCAGCGGGTTGAGTTCCCCGCGCGGCGAGGGCACGACCATCACAATGCGTGGAACGCCCGCGACGATCGCCGGCAGCGCATTCATCAGAACGGATGAGGGATAAGAAGCCGATCCACCTGGCACATATAGCCCAGCCGACTCCACCGCCGTCCAGCGATCGCCGAGTTCGACGCCGGCCTCATCGGTGTAGCGCTCGTTTTTGGGCAGTTGGCGTTCATGATGAGCGCGGATCCGATCCGCTGCAAACGACAGTGCGTCGAGTGTTTCCCGCGAACACTGCGTGACGGCCGCATCGATGTCCCGAGCTGTCACTGCGATCCCGGATTTATCCAGATCGATGGCATCGAATTTTGCCGACAGGTCGATCAGCGCCTGATCACCGCGCGCACGCACGTCTGCGATGATCCCACGCACCGCCGTATCGACCTCTTCCGACACTTCCCTTTTCTCCGACAAGAGCGCCGTAAACGCCGTCGCGAAATCGGGATCGGAAGTGAGGAGCGTCTTGGGCATGATGTGAAATCCGGTGGACAAAGAGGCGGCAGTCGTTTGCGGGCGGCGCCGTCGGTCTCAACCTGCCGTCTCAGGCTCGTCGTCGGGATGCTCAGGTTTGGCTTTTGTCGTCCATGCGGCGCCGAGGTCTTTGAGTTCCGCCTCCAGGCACTCGACGTGCAGCCGGATAGCCGCTCCGCCCGCGCAGGAAATCGTGACATGGCCCTCCGGGGCCGCCGTCGGCTCGAACCGGATCGCCAGGACATTGAGCATTTGCCGGCTGTCGTCGAGATTGATGCCGGCCAACTGCGCGCCCAGCACGTGTTCGAACCTTAGACCGGCACGGCGGCGCTTGAACGATGCATTGCTGCCGCGATCTTTCGCCAGTGCATCCGTCCAGTCGAAGCGATTGGCGATGGCCGCAAAGCGCCGGTCGCTTTTCGCAAAAATCATTTCGGCAACGCTGATTACCGCATCCTGCAGATGTGCGGACACAACCTCGAGGTCTTCACTGTCGAGTACGATGAGCTTTAGGCCAGGGCTGTCGGTGGCTGTCATCAGTCGTGTACTTGGGGTTGCGGCGCCGCAGTCTGCGGGCCTCATTTGATGGCTACGTGGAGGCCGATGGCGGATTGATAATGGCGCCGGGAGGCGAGTGCAACCACGCCTCCCGGGCGTCGTGGTGAGTCAATGACTGCACGTCAGGCGTTACGAGGCGCCTTGCGGCGATCATCACCCCGCGGACCCGGCGGGCGGCCGCGCGGACGCTCGCCTCGGTTGGAGAGAAACTTTACGCCTTCCAGGCCCTTGCCGCCTGCGTCGGAACTGGAACCGCGCTGAGGCGGACGGCCCTTTGCATGTGACTTTGCTGGCCGGTCGCCCGAGCGATGCTCGCCCGGCCGTGCCGCTGAACGGTTCTCGCCGTCGCGGTGGGCTCCCGGTTGGCGCGGACGGACGTCCGAACCATGTGCGCGCCGGTCACCGTCACGGGCGCTGTGGTCGCGATGCGGGCGGTCGCTACGCGGGCCGCGGACATCATCGGAGCGGGCAGGACGGCCTTCACCGCCGCGATGGCGGTTCGGCCGGTCGCCTTGACTGCGGTCACGCGCGCTACCGTCAGCATGAGCGCGGGCACCCTGGGGGCGATCACTGCGAACGCGATCGCCGTGGGCCCGGTCTGGGCGCGGGCGGGCTTCCGTCGTCGGATCTCCGTGGCGCTGCAACGAAGGCCGGCCTTCGCCACCTCTGTCACCACGCCGCTCGTCGGAGCGGGCGTGTTGCGGGCGATCTCGATTGGCGCGATGCGCGTCCCGGCGATCTGGACCCCGGGCCTCGCCGCGACCGCTCGCGAGTTCTGGACTGATTGCGGACAGTTCCGGGCGATACCCGCCGCTGCGCTCGGGGCGGCTTTCGCCGGCCGAAGCCGAACGCGCCTCTCCACGATAATCTCCACGCCCGTCGCGGCGTTCGCCGTCACGGCTGCGCTCGGGACGCGGACCACGGTTGGCCGGCCCCCGTGATCCGCCGCCGCCGCCACGTGCACCGCTACCGCGGGCACCGCCCCGGCCAAGTCCGGCACGTTCGTCGCGTTCGGCCGCATCGCGCTCAGCGCGCGACTCGACCGGTGCAATCAGCGTCGCGTCGTTGCGGCGATCTTTGCTCGGGATCTGCAGCCGTGTCAGCCGCTCGATATCGCGCAGGTAGCCACGCTCCTCGTTGTCGACGAGCGAGATCGCAATGCCTTCCGCGCCGGCACGTGCTGTGCGCCCGATGCGGTGGACATAGCTCTCCGGCACGTTGGGAATTTCGTAATTGATGACGTGTGACACGGCATCGACGTCGATGCCGCGCGCCGCGATATCGGTTGCAATGAGTGCGCGAATGCGACCCGCTTTGAAGCCCTTCAAGGCCTGGTCACGCTGGGCCTGGCTCTTGTTGCCGTGAATGGCAGCCACCGGCACCCCGGCAGCTTCCAAATGTCGGGTCACTCTATCGGCGCCCCGCTTCGTGCGGGTGAAAACGATCGTGCGCGTCAAATCTTCGTTGGCGAATAGTTCGACGAGAAGCGACCGCTTCTTTTGCTGTTCGATGAAGATCACTTCCTGTGTGACGCGATCAGCCGTCTTGGTGACCGGCGACACCGACACCTTGACCGGGTCCTTGAGAAGTTCAGCGGCAAGCGCCCCGATCTCATGCGGCATGGTGGCCGAGAAAAACAGGCTCTGGCGCCGGTGCGACAGCGTCGCCACGATCTGGCGCAGCGGGCGGATAAAGCCCAGATCCATCATCTGATCGGCCTCGTCGAGAACCAGAATTTCGGTTCCCTCGAGCGTGACATTGCGTTCGCCCATGTGATCGAGCAGTCGGCCAGGCGTCGCCACGAGAACGTCGACGCCGCGCGCGAGCGCGTCACGTTGCGGCTTATGCGCAACGCCGCCGTATACAACGGCAACCGAGAAGCCCATGTGGCGACCGTATGTGCGGAAACTCTCGCCGATCTGCGTGGCCAGTTCGCGCGTCGGTGAGAGAATGAGCGAGCGAATGCCTTTGCGCAGCGGCGGCTGGCGGTTGGTATTGAGGCGCTGCAGGATCGGCAGCGCGAAAGCCGCCGTCTTGCCCGTCCCCGTCTGCGCGATGCCAAGCAGGTCCTTGCCGGCCAGGATCGAGGGAATAGCCTGCGCCTGAATAGGCGTCGGCGTCGTGTAGCCTTCGGTGTCGAGCGCCTTCAAAAGCAGCGGATCGAGGCCGAGTTCTTGGAATGTGGTCACAGTTCTTCTTTCGGTTGTCCCGCGTGCGCATTGCGCCAGCAACCGGAAGAGACCGGTTGCGGTCTGCGCTTGATCGATTGCGCGGGCTTGATGACCTGACCCGAATGGCATCGCCAGAGGGGATCTGAGGTTCATCAGGCGCCCTGCGTGCCGGGGCGGCCGATTTTTGGGAGATCAGAGGCGCGGACCGGAGGACGATCAGGACGCTTCTGAGCGAACCCGTATCCAATGTCCCGTCACGCAGTCGCGCGCCGATGTGCCGAATCAGAGCGATCCGGATGCGGGCTTATCTCATGCTGCGCCGCAAAACGCAAGACCGCTCTGGGCTGTGTTTGCGACCACTTTTACCGCAGGCTTAAATCCGCGATACCGGCCGAAACGTTGAGCCCGGTCTGGCCCTGCACGCTGAGCGGTTGCAGGCTGACGGTGTTCTTCGATCCGCCGACCAGGATTTTGGTACCGACGCCAACCCCGATCGAAGCATCCGCATTGGCGCCAACGTAGTTGCCAACCAGCGCTCGCGGCGTCATCTCGTTGGAGCTTGAAAAAACGGCCCACACGATCGTAACGGACGTTGTGAAACCCAGATCGACCCCGATTTTTGTTACGGTTCCCTTGTAGGTTTCCGATGGCCCCTTGACCGGCTTGAAGACGCAGTCAAACGATTTTTGCGATCCGACAATGAGGCCGACGCCTGCCCCGCCCTTGCATGTCAGCGTCCCGGCCTGACCCTGTGCGGCCAATGCCGGGGTTGCGGCGGCGAGCACCAAGCTGCAACCAGCCATAGAGGCAGCAAAAATAGAACGAACAACCGTCATGGAATATAGCCCCCATTTGCGCGGCACCGACCGCGAGATCAACCCTGATGATCCGACCCCACAGAGTCAACGGTCATCCAACATCTTTGCTGTCGCGGCCTTGTCGCAGCGTTCGGATCGGTTTGATTTCTGACCTGCGGCCGTGGATGTTGAGCCCACTAAGTGATTGTGATTCGGAGGCATTCATGCAGCGGTCCGGTAAAATCGCCGGCTACACTTCAGTCAGCGCGGCCTGTTTTTGTGGCGCGATGGGTGTATCGGTTTGGGCGCCAGCGTCGGCGGCGGCCGTGCTGCTGATCCTGTCGCTCATTTTGCATGAGCCGATCTACGCGCGCTACGAACGGTCGCAGCAGGTGATGGCGCAGTCCAGATTGCTGGCTGGCAGCATTGTCAACGCCACTGTGACGGCGGCGGTAGCATACGGGGCGGGCTCTATGATCGCACGGGCTTGGGCCCTGTAGGGCTCAGGCCGATGCCAGCCGTTCGATATTGGCCCCGCATCGCGACAGCTTTTCTTCCAGTCGCTCAAAGCCACGGTCAAGGTGATAGACGCGGTTGACCAGCGTTTCGCCCTCCGCCATCAGCCCCGCGATGACCAGGGACACGGATGCGCGAAGATCGGTGGCCATCACCGGCGCCCCACGCAAATGCTTGACGCCCTTGATGGTCGCCGTATCGCCGTGCAGTTGAATATCCGCGCCGAGCCGCGCCAATTCCTGCACGTGCATGAACCGATTTTCAAAGATCGTCTCGCGGATCACGCTGGTTCCGCGCGCACGTGTCATCAGGGCCATCAACTGAGCCTGGAGATCGGTTGGAAATCCTGGGAAGGGCTGTGTTTCCAACGTCACCGGCTCGATGTCCCCGCCGTTGCGCGTAATGCGGATGCCGGTCGTTGTCGGCGTCACCGACGTTCCCGTCGCCGCCAGCACTTCGAGTGCATTCTGCAGAAGTTCATATTTCGTGCCTTCAAGCACGACATCGCCGCCGGTCGCCGCGACAACCATCGCGAAAGTCCCGGTTTCGATCCGATCGGGCAGCACAGTGTGAATGGCGCCATCGAGCCGATCGCGACCCTGAATGCGCAGTGTTGATGTTCCAATTCCTTCGATGAGTACGCCCATCTTGACGAGCAGCGCCGCCACGTCACCGACTTCCGGCTCCCGTGCCGCGTTCTCGATCACTGTCTCGCCCTTGGCCAGTGCGGCGGCCAGAAGAACGTTGTGCGTGGCGCCAACCGAAACCTTCGGAAAGATGATGTGCGCGCCGTGCAGACCTTTCGGCGCCTTGGCCAGGACATAGCCGCCATCGATTTCGATTTGCGCGCCAAGCGCCTTGAGGCCGGTCAGATGCAGATCGACGGGACGGGTGCCAATCGCGCACCCGCCGGGCAGTGAGATTTTCGCCTGGCGCATGCGGGCCAGGATTGGTCCCAGCACCCAGAAACTCGCCCGCATCCGCGATACCATCTCGTAGGGCGCGGTGGTGTCGACGATATCGCGCGCGGTGAGATGGAAGGTCTCCCCCTGCAAGTTGGGCGACGACCGCTTACCGTCCACCGCAAGGTCGGCCCCGTGGTTGCGCAAAATGCGAGCCAGAAGGTTCACATCCGCGAGGTTGGGCACATTCTTCAACGTCACGCGATCCGACGTCAGCAGGCTCGCGATCATCAAAGGAAGTGCGGCGTTCTTGGCCCCCGAAATTGGGATCGTGCCGTTAAGCGTACCGCCGCCGATGATTTTGATGCGATCCATGAACCTGATGTCTCTTGATGAGCGCGGTGTGTGGGCTATCGCGCCCGTGCGATCGCTGGGCGGCGAATCGATAAAGAACGGCCCGGTGATTATGCGTTGGACTACCCGTCCAGCAAGGGCCCGGGGCTAAGCTTGGCCGACGAACCCGTCCTTAATCCCGCGGCTTTGATTTTGCCCCGTTAGCTGGGGGACACGGCAGTGCCGCACGGGCTTTATCCTTTCGTTTCTGCAGATTAGCGCGCAACTGAGCGGCAAGACGTTCACTGCGAACGGCGGCCGCGGATTTCGAGCTTCTGGTCTGTTCGTCCGGGCTCTTCATGGTTCACCACCGATAATGATGACATCGGCGCCGCTTCTAGCACGCAACCCTTTCGCGCGTCAGCTTTCCCCTCCGGCCGACGACCGGGTCAGCACCAGCGTCAAACCGACCAGGGACGTGTTGTGGAACTGGATTTCGACGATCTGGCGGTTGTCTTTGACGATGACATCCATGTTCGCGTCGAGATCGGCTCCCTTGACCTTGACGAGAAGCCCATGCTCCGTGGTCTTGCCCTGCAACTCCCCCTTGAGATTGTAAATCTCTTCCGACCATTCCCCGGTTAAAACGCCATCTTTTTCGATCAGCTGGCTTTTCAGCTCGATTTTGCCGCTCGGTGAGGCGCAACGGATCGTCTGTTTGAGGGCCGGCCCGTCGGTTGCCGCGAAATAGGTCGCCCGGCATGTGACCGTCTCGGCTTTGCCGTCCTTGAACCCCAGCCGCCCTTGTCCCGTCCATCGTCCCGGAAGACTGGCCATCGCTCCCGACAGCATCGCGGGCGTCGCGTCCGTCGCCAAGGCCGGCGTGAACGCCGATCCCCCAAAGGTCACCATCAAGAAGAATGAGAGAAGGAGGCGGGCCATGAGTCGGGTCTCGCTGCGGCTATTTTCGATTCTAGCATTTAGAGATCGGCCATATTCACGGGCTGTGCAACCAAGTCGGATCGCAATTGCGCCCGAGCGTTGTCGGCAAAGCACGCCGTGGGTCAGCGATGGTCGCGTCAGGTCGTCAATAATCGGAGGAGGTTTGCGCCCCGTCGTCGATCCGTTATAACGCCCACCATCAGGCGTAGATCGCGCTGCTACAACCCATTCGATTTCATGGCCAAAACCGAAGACGACAAGTCTGCGCCGCTCCGACCGGTGCCGAGGCTCCCCAAGGGCTTTCGCGACATCGGCGCGGCTGAACTGCGCGAGCAGCAGGCGATGCTGGCGACGATCCGTGACGCGCCGGCCATCGAATACACCGACGTGCTGGGCAAGTTTCTGCCTGATCAGGATCGTCCCAACGAAGGCGTGTTCTCGTTTCAGGATGAAGATGAGCAGTGGCTGTCGCTGCGATACGATCTGACCGCGCCACTCGCGCGCTTCGTGGCGGAAAACTTCGACAAGCTGCCCAAGCCCTTCCGTCGCTACGCGACCGGCAGCGTCTACCGCAATGAAAAACCCGGCCCCGGCCGCTTCCGTCAGTTCACGCAATTTGATGCCGATACGGTCGGCGCGGAGAGCATCGCGGCAGACGCCGAAATGTGCATGCTCGCCGCCGACACGCTCGAAGCGCTGGGCATCGCCCGCGGCGACTACGTCATCAAGGTCAACAATCGCAAAGTTCTTGATGGCGTGCTGGAACTCGCCGGTATCGATGTAGCGTCGCCCGATGATGCCGCGCGGCGGCTGACGGTTCTCCGCGCAATGGACAAGTTCGACAAATTCGGCGCGGACGGCGTTGCTCTGCTCCTAGGCAAGGGCCGCAAGGATGAGAGTGGAGATTTCACGCCCGGCGCCAATCTCGTGGGCGATGCTATCTCCAAGATCACTGGGTTTCTATCTGCAGCACAGGGCGATCGCGACAGTGCAATCTCACGTGTTTTGCCAACAATCGCTGGCAATGAGCGCGCAGCCGGTGGCATGGAGGAGTTGCGCCAGATGAGCGACATGGTCCGCGCGGCAGGTTACGGTCCTCCGTCGTTCGCGGCCTCGAATATTACACCGGCCCGGTCTTCGAAGCCGAACTTACCTTCCAAGTCAAAAACGACGACGGCCAGATCGTCCGCTTCGGCTCGGTCGGCGGCGGTGGACGCTATGACGATCTCATCGCCTGCTTTACCGGCCAGAAGGTCCCCGCGACGGGCTTCTCCATCGGCGTCTCAAGGCTGCAGGCGGCCCTCGCATCTCTCGGCAAAAAATCCGCGGCTAGGCTCGGTCCCGTCGTCGTGCTGGTCATGGATAAGGGCGAGGTCGCCGCTTACCAGAAAATCACACAGACATTGCGCGCAGCCGGCATTCGAGCCGAAATGTACCTCGGCTCGGCCGGCATGAAAGCTCAGATGAAATACGCCGACAAGCGCGGCAGCCCGCTCGTCGTAATCCAGGGCAGCGACGAACGCGCCAAAGGCGAAGTGACGCTGAAAGACCTGATCGAGGGCGCCAAGGCCGCCGCCGCGATCAAGGATAATAAGGAATGGAAAGAGGCGCGCCCCGCGCAGGTCTCTATTCAAGAAAACGAACTCGTCTCCAAAGTGCGTGACATGCTCGCGCGCCACGAGGCGTAAAGCGAGTTGAGATGGCCGCCGAAACGGCACGCAAATTCGAAGCGCTGGAAGCTCAGGCCCAGAAGATCATGCAGGTCTTCATCCAGGCCGGGCACGAAGCCGTGTCGCCCGCCATCATTCAGCCGGCCGGCGTTTTCCTCGACGTCATCGGTGAAAGCCTGCGCGCCCGCACGTACGTTTTTACAGACCCCGATGGCGCGGAACTGTGCCTGCGCCCCGATCTCACCGTGCCGACATGCCGGCTGCATATCGAACGCAACGGCGATGCGCCCGCTGAAGCGCGCTATTGCTACAACGGCACCGCGTTCCGCTTCCAGCCGGTCGGTGCCGGCAGCGCGCATCCGCGCGAGTTCCGCCAGTCCGGCATCGAAAATATCGGCGCCAGCGACCGCGAGATCGCCGACGCGCAAACAGTCGCGACCATTATCGAAGCGCTGCGCGCTGCGGGCCTCGCAGACTTCAAGCTGCGCATCGGCGACCTCGGTCTCTTTCGCGCGCTGATCAAGGCGATCGAAATGCCGGACCGCTGGCGGCAGCTCTTGACGCATCTCTTCTGGCGGCCGGATGCATTCCGCGCCGAACTGCATCGGCTGGCCCGGCCGGCGGATGAGAATTTCAAAACAATGGCCGCTGAATTGCGCCAGGGCATCGACCCGACAGATGTCGTGCGCTCCGAACGCGCCGTCGTCGACTATCTCAGCGCCAACGGCATCGAAGCGATCGGAACCCGCACCGTCACCGAAGTCGCCATCAATCTGATGTGGCGGCTCGCCGATGCCAAGTCCGCCCCGCTGTCACCGGCGACGGTGGCGCTGATCGAGCGCTATCTGGCGATTGCCGGCCCGGCCGAAGCTGCCGGCGCCGGCATCAAGGACATGCTGCGCGAGCGTGGCGCGGCCATGTCCTCGGCGATCAACGCTTATCATCGCCGCCTGCAGCTCATGGCCAAGCTCGGCGTAAACATCGGCCAAGTGGAATTCTGCGCGGAATTCGGGCGTCAGCTGGAATACTACACCGGCTTCGTTTTCGAAATCGTCTCTCCGGTCCTCGGCCCCGCAAGCCCGTTAGCCGGTGGCGGCCGCTATGATGATCTGATGCGCGCGGCAGGTTCCAACAGTGATGTACCGGCCGTGGGCGCAGCAATTCACACCGAACGCCTGCTCAGCGTCGTGCAGGGAGACGGAGCATGACGGACAAGCTCATTCTCGCCGTGCCGTCCAAGGGCCGGTTGATGGACCAGACGATCGAACAGTTCGCGTCCGCAGGCCTGACGTTGCGCAAGACGGGCAACGAACGCGGCTATCGCGGCGAAATCGCTGAATTGGACGCTATCGACGTCGCCTTCATTTCAGCACCTGAGATCGCCTGGTATCTACAGACAGGCCGCGCCCACATGGGAGTGACCGGCGAAGATTTAATCCGCGAGCAAATCACCGACGCTGATCAGCGCGTCCGCCTTCTAAAATCGCTCGGTTTCGGTCAGGCCGATGTGATCGTTGCCGTGCCAGACTATTGGATCGACGTTCGCAACATGTCCGACCTCGACGAGATCTCCGCCGCATTTCGCCGCGAACATGGTCGCTGGTTTCGTGTCGCGACGAAGTACATCAACACGACCCGCCGTTTCTTTGCCGAGAAGGGTGTGATCGACTATCGCATCATCGAAAGCCTCGGCGCGACGGAGGGTGCACCTGCTGCCGGCACGGCCGACCTCATCGTCGACATCACCTCGACGGGCGCGACGCTCGCGGCCAACGGACTGCGCATCCTCGACGACGGCGTCATCCTGAAATCGGAAGCAAAACTCGTTGCCTCCAAAACGGCCGATTGGTCGCCCGCCGCGCGGCAGGCCGAAACGTCAATTATACGGGCCTTCGGTCTCTAGAGCGCACGGCGCAAAGAGCGTGGGTTTGCGAACGCGGTCTAGAGCCTGTCCTTGATGCGATAGTAGAGCATGCCGAGTGCGAGCATCTGGTTGCCGGCCCAGCGGCCGACCGGAAGCTGCCAGTGGCGGATGCTGTCAAACAGGTCCAAACGCTCCGTCGTTCCACAGATCGCGTCCGCCACGATATCGCCCGCAATGTGGGTGGCGTTGACGCCGTGTCCGCAATAACCCTGCATGTAGTACAGGTTCGGCTCCAGGCGGCCGATCGCGGGGACGCGATTGAGCACAATACCGATCCGGCCCGACCACGTGTAGTCGACCGATGTGTCCTCAAGCTGCGGGAAGATCTCGACGAGCCGGTCCTTCATCGTCGCTGTGATGTCGCTCGGATCGCGGTTCGAGTAATTGCAGCGCCCGCCAAATAGCATCCGCCGATCGCCCGACATCCGGAAATAATCGAGGACCAGATTGCTGTCGCAAATGGCCAGATCGCGCGGGTTGATGGATCGCGCGAGATTGTCGCTCAAGGGTTCGGTCGCAATGATGTAGCTCCCGGTGGGAAACTGTAGGCCCCACAGTCGGCCCCGCTCGAACTGATGCGAGGTATCCCCGCCGAGCACGATGCTGTCCGCTTCGACCCGGCCCCTTGCTGTCCGCGCGAACGGCTTTGCGCCGCCTTTCATTTCGAGAACCGTCGTATCTTCGTAGATCTCGACACCGAGCGACGTTGCGGCGCGCGCTTCGCCCAGGCACAGATTAAGCGGATGGAGATGACCGCTCTTGCGATCGATGATTCCGCCGTGATAGAGGCCCGTGTCGAGCACCTCGCGGAACTCGTCTTTCTCCACCAGTTCGTGGTGGTCGCCCTCGCCGTCTTTGACCCGATCGTCGTAATAGGCGCGGATCTTGTCCATGTGCTTTGGCCGGGCGGCGGCTTCCATCCAGCCGTCCTTCCAGTCGCAATCAATGCCGTACTTGGCAATACGCTCCTTGATGATGTCGTGCCCGCGATAACGGATATCGCGCACGAGCTTGGCACCGGCCGCACCCAGTTGCCGCACGATTTCTTCTTCGCCGCTGATGCCGGCGATACATTGGCCGCCGTTGCGGCCCGAAGATCCCCAGCCGACACGGTTGGCCTCGAGCACAACGACCCGCCGGCCCCTTTCGGCCAGGGACAGCGCCGTCGCGATCCCCGAAAAGCCGCCGCCGACGACACACACGTCGGCCTTCACCGTGCCTTCGAGCGACGGGTGGCGGGTCGTGTCATTGGCGGTCGCGGCGTAATACGAGGTCGTGTGGGGTTCGGCCATGAAACGGGTTCCGGAAAGCAAAGGACAACTTTTGTGATCACATTTTGCCAACCTGTCAACGCAACCGGTTCCTCCAAATAGGGCGCATCTTGACCGGTCAGCGAATTGGTGATGTGATGTGTGATCACAAATTGGCAGGACAGCCCGGCGCCAGGAAAGGTTGCGCTGAGAGGCCCGTCACCGATTAAACCCGGAGGCGGAAGATGTCTGACCAAAATTTCACGCGCATTTTATCAAAGGCGACCCAGCCCCTCGTTGGCGATCAAGCGTTCCGCAGTGGCGACGCCCGCATGCGTTGGCCCGAGATGTCGTATGGCGGTGCGCTCAGTTTTCTCCGCCGCCCCTATTCACGCGATCTGACGGCAGCCAAAGCGGTCGTCTGCGGCGTGCCCTATGATGGGGCAACGAGCAATCGCCCCGGCGCCCGTCTCGGCCCGCGCGCCATCCGCGCCGCTTCTGCCGAGCTTGGCTCCTGCGACAGCTTTCCCTACGGCGGCAATCCGTTCGATGTCCTGCCCACGATCGATTGGGGCGATCTTTACATCGAGCCGCAGGTATCGCATCTCGTCGCCGCTGGCATCGAGGCGGACGCACGCGGCATCATTTCAGGCGGGGCAAAGTTGCTCGCACTGGGCGGTGATCATTTCATCAGCCTGCCGCTGCTGGAAGCCCACGCCAGGCAGCACGGACCATTGGCGCTCATTCAGTTCGACGCCCACTCCGATACTTGGCCTGACGACGGACAGCGCAACGACCACGGCACAATGTTTCTGCGCGCCGCACGATCCGGCATTATCGATCCCGCTCGCTCCATTCACATTGGCATTCGCTCGCACAATCCGGACGCCCATGGCATCGAAATCATGACCGCACCCGCTGTGCATCGCTCGGGCATCGATGCAACGATCGCCGCAATCCGCCGCCGCGTCGGTCATGCGAAGGCCTACCTTACATTTGACGTCGATGTGCTCGATCCAGCTTACGCACCGGGCACGGGCACTCCCGTCGCCGGCGGCCTCGCATCTTGGCAAGCGCTCGAAATTCTGCGTGGCCTTGCCGATCTCAATATCGTTGGCGCCGACGTCGTGGAGGTTGCGCCACCTTATGATCACGCAGAGATCACGGCGCTCGCGGCCGCAACCGTGGCCCACGACATCCTCTGCCTCTGGGCACACAGGGAACGCGCCGCAGCGTGAGCAGCGCCCGCGTCAGACCTTTACTTGGCGCCGGCATCCACGGCGCGCCGTTCTTTCTCGGCGCGCGTGCTCTGCATCCTTGTCATGTAGGACGCGATCAACACGCCCACGGTGACGAATGCAATCATGATGGTCGAAATCGCATTGATCTCGGGCGTCACGCCAAGGCGAACCTGCGAATAGATTTTCATCGGCAACGTCGTGGCTGATGGGCCGGTGGTGAAGCTAGCAATCACGAGATCGTCGAGCGACAGTGTGAATGCCAACAGCCATGCCGACACAACCGACGGCGCGATGATGGGCAGCGTGACCTGGAAAAACGTGGCCACCGGCGACGCTCCAAGATCCATGGCCGCTTCTTCGACCGACTGGTCGAAGTCCGTAAGCCGCGCCTGCACGACAACGGCGGCAAAGCACATGGTGAACGTCGCGTGCGCCAGAACGATCGTCCAGAAACCGCGATCGAAGTTGATGGCAACGAAGAGGAGCAGCAGCGACAGGCCCGTGATCACTTCCGGCATGACGAGCGGCGCAAAGATCATCCCTGAGAACAGCGTCCGCCCGCGGAAGCGGCCCATGCGCACGAGCACCAGCGCCGCCATCGTCCCCAGTACCGTCGCCATGGAAGCCGAAATGAAGGCCACGCGCAGCGTGGTCCAGGCGGCATCCATCAACTGCTCGTTTTGGAGCAGACCGGCGTACCACTTTGTCGAGAAACCACCCCACACGGTCACGAGTTTTGATTCGTTGAAGGAGTAGATGACGAGGATCAGGATCGGGATGTAGAGGAACGCGAACCCGAACACGATCGCCGTGACATTGAACCAGCTGAAACGGCTTTTCATCGTCCGGCCTCCCGCGAACGCTGCTGCGCCCATTGGAAGGCGACGATCGGCACGATCAGGATGAGCAGCAAGAGAACCGCGACGGCGGACGCCACTGGCCAGTCGCGATTATTGAAGAACTCGCTCCACAGCGTCTTTCCGATCATCAGCGTCTCCGATCCACCGAGGATGTCGGGAATGACGAATTCGCCCACCGCTGGAATGAAAACGAGGAAGCAGCCGGCGACGATGCCGGGAATGGACAGCGGAAACGTCACTTGCCAGAAGGTTTTCCACGGCGGCGAGCCCAGATCCTCTGCGGCCTCCAGAAGTCGCCCGTCGATTTTCTCCAGGCTGGCGTAAAGCGGCAGAACCATGAACGGCAGATAAGAATAGACGATGCCGATGTAGACCGCCGTCGTCGTGTTCATGATGGTCAGCGGCTCGCTGATGACGCCGAGGTTCAAAAGCAGCGCATTCAACAATCCCTCGTTCTTCAGGATGCCGATCCAGGCATAAACGCGGATCAGGAACGAGGTCCAGAACGGCAGGATCACGAACATCATCAGCGTCGGCTGCCATTCCTTCGGCGCCCGGGCCATGCCGTAGGCGAGCGGGTAAGCGATCAGCAGAGTTATGAACGTCGAAACGGCTGCGATCTTGATGCTCGACCAGTAGGCCGCCGTGTAAAGCTCATCTGAGAAGATGAAATGGTATTTCTCAAAGTCGAGTTGGCCGAGCTGCGTTTTGATCGTCTCCCATCCGGCCGTCAGGTCGAACACCGGTGTATAAGGCGGGATCGAGATCTCGGATTCCGACAGCGAAATCTTAAAGACGATAAGGAACGGGATAAGAAAGAACAGCAGCATCCAGACGTAGGGCACTGCGATGACCATCCATTTACGCATGTGCTACACCAGACCTTGATATGCGGAATTTGACAGGCTCGTTCCAAACATGGCGCGCCTCACGCTGTTAGCACGACGCCGGCATCGGCCGGCCATTCAAGCCAAACCGTGTCGTCCCACGAGATGGAACGCTCGACGCTTTGGGAGGAATTGGCGCGCAACGCCGTGACGCGGTTTCCAGCCTCCGTATGGACGTGATAGTGCGAAATCGAACCAAGATAGCCGACGTCGTCGACCCGCCCCTTGACGACGTTGATGGTGCTTTGCGGTTGTTCGAGGCTGATGCGAAACTTTTCCGGCCGCACCGACAGCCAAACCTGCTGGCCGACCACCAAGCCTTGGCAGGCGCCGGCCTTGAAGATGCGGCCATCGCCCGATGCCGGGGTAATATCGACTGTGCCGTCGCCCGGCAGGCTGACGACCTTGCCTTCCATGATGTTCACGTCGCCGATGAACTGAGCCACGTAGCGCGTCTGCGGTGTCTCGTAGATCTCACCCGGCGTCGAAACCTGCTCAAGTGTGCCTTGATTCATGACCGCGATGCGGGAGGCCACGGTCATCGCCTCCTCCTGGTCGTGCGTGACGATGACGAATGTCGTGCCGGTCTGCTCCTGTATCCGCATCAATTCGAATTGCGCCTGGTTGCGCAATTTCTTGTCCAGTGCGCCGAGCGGCTCGTCGAGCAGCATAAGGCGCGGCTTCTTGGCAATCGCACGGGCAAGGGCCACGCGCTGCTGCTGTCCGCCGGACAATTGGTGCGGTTTGCGATGCGAGAACTTGCCGAGTTCGACCAACGCCATCGCCTCGTCGACGCGCAGCTTGATCTGGTCGTTCGGCATGCCTTCCTGACGCAAGCCGAAACCCACGTTGCGTTCCACCGTCATGTGCGGGAACAGCGCGTAGGATTGGAACATCATATTGATGTTGGAGCGCTCGTAGGGTGCCAGATCCGTGATGTCCTTGCCTTCGACGAGGATCCGCCCTTCCGACGGCCTCTCAAAGCCGGCCAGCATGCGCAGTAGGGTCGTCTTCCCGCAACCTGATGGGCCAAGCAGCGCAAAGAACTCCCGCTCGTAGATGTCGAGTGTGATGTTGTTGACGGCAACGAAGTCGCCGAACCTTTTCGTCACGCCTTCAAAGCGAATGATAGGTTTCTTCGCTGGATCTTTCCACGGCGCGAACCCTGATTGCGGGGCTGCCGTTCTCAAGCGCCGGTCTTGGCTTGCTGTGCCCGATGCAGTCCCGTTTATTGCCGGCGAAATAGTCATTGAATAGCCTCTGACATCCGGTGGGGCGTGGAGCCAATGGTCCCGCAAACAGGTTTAATTGAAAACCGCGCCGGAGCAGGGCTCCAGCGCGGTTCTCATCTTTGGTTACTTGCCGGTCAGGATCTTGGTCCAGGCTCGGGTTACGTAGCGTTGCGTCTTCGCATCCCAGGCCGTTTTGACGAACAGCTTTTTCAACGTCGCCTCGTCGGGATAGACAGCAGGGTTCGACTTGATGTCCGCGTTGATAAACTGCTGCGAAGCGAGGTTACCGTTGGCGTAGCTGATGTAGTTCGAGGCCTTCGCCATCACTTCCGGCCGATTGAGATAGTTCAGAAAAATGTGGGCTTCTTCAACGTTTTCCGCATCCCTTGGGATCGCCATCATGTCGAACCACATCTGGGTTCCCTCTTTGGGGACGTGATACTTGATGACGACGCCGCTTTTGGCTTCCTCAGCGCGGCTCGCCGCCTGCAAGATGTCGCCTGACCAGCCGAGTGCCATGCAGATGTCGCCATTGGCCAGCGCGTTGATGTATTCCGAAGAATGGAATTTTTTGATGAACGGCCGGATTTTCAGGACTAACTCTTCTGCCTTTTTGATGTCGTCCGGGTTTTTCGTGTTTGGATCAAGCCCGAGATAGTTTAGCGCCGGTGGCAGAATGTCTTCTGGTGAATCGAGTACAAAAATTCCGCAGTCCTTGAATTTCGCTGCGATCTCCGGCTTGAAGATCATGTCGAGGGAATCGACCGGCGCGTCTGGCATACGCTCTTTAATTTTGGCTTCGTTGTAACCGATGCCAGTTGTGCCCCACATCCAGTTGAGGGCGTATTGATTGCCTGGATCGTACACCGCCACACGGTCCGTCACGACTGGCCACAAATTCGAGATGTTGGGAATTTTCGACTTGTCGAGCTTTTGGAAAACTCCAGCTTGAATTTGACGCGAAAGGAATGAGCCGGTGGGCACCACGATATCGTACCCTGTCTTGCCCGCCAGCAACTTGGTCTCCAGGACCTCGTTGCTGTCGAACACGTCGTAAGTCACCTTGATGCCCGTCTCTTTGGTGAAATCGGTGAGAATGGATTCATCGATATAGTCGGACCAATTGAAGACCTTGACTTCGCGGTCCTTCGCATAGGCACCAGAGGCCACCACCAGCGCTCCAGCCACCGCGCCAGCAGCCAACGCAAAACGCTTCATTCCAGCATTCAACATTTACGAACTCCTGTTTGGAGAGCTTTAGGCACGGCAGAGTGCCGGCCCCGCGCATGCACCCGCGCTCCACTTGCAACGAGCCCCCATTGTGATCACAAAATTCCAGGGCTACAAGTCTATCGTTTCACGAAAGTGTCGAAGTCGTCGGCGGCAGCCTCCGCTGGCGTGAGGAGTAACCCGTCGCATGAAGCGTTTTGCGGATGCAACGGCCGGTGTCAAATCGGGCCGGACCGACGACGACGCTCAGACAATTCAAGGCTTTGTCGGGGTTACGACCCACGAGGAAGTCTACCGGCGCGTGCGCGAGCAGATCCTGTTCGGTGGTATCAAGCCCGGGTCGGCGGTTACCTTGCGCGGCTTGGCCGATGAATTGGGTGTCAGCTCCATGCCGGTGCGTGAGGCCGTGCGTCGGCTGATCGCAGAACGCGCGCTTCTTCTTCAGGACAACCGTCGCGTGATGGTTCCGCCCATGACCCGCGAGGCGTTCGACCAGATCCTCTTCGCGCGCCGTGCGCTCGAACCTGAACTGGCGGCCCGGGCGCTTGAAAAGCTCAAAAAAGCTGATATCGCGGACCTTCAGGCGATCGATCAATCGATCGACATCGCCATGCGCGCTGGCGATACTGAGGGCTACATGCGGGCCAACTATCGGTTTCATTTTGCCCTCTATCGCAAGTCTGAATCGTGGACCCTGGTCGCCCTTGTCGAGAGCATCTGGCTGCAATTCGGCCCGTTCATGCGCACGGCATACGGCCGCATAGGGACGTCGACGATCGAAGACCACCATGAGTTCGCATTGGCTGCGATGGCAAAGCACGACGCATCCGGCCTGCGATCTGCGATCGACGCCGACATCGGACAGGGGATGGGATTTATTGGGGACGCGGTTTTATCCCGTCCGTCCTGAGAGTTGACCGCCAGATCGTAAAGTCTCCACCTGACCCTGACTTGAGTTCCGCTTCAACATGTGATCACATTCGTCGGCCCAACCGGTGCTTGCGATTAGCTGAAATCAGCAATTATCAAACGATCACAATTGTTTAGCTGGGGGCCGACAAAGAAGGTCCAAGCCCGGGTTGTCCGGGCCGTCTTCGGGCAGATCGCAATTAAACCAATCACAGCGGTTCATCAGGTGCCATCATGACAGTCGAGCAGCGTACCGGGTCTGGCGAGAGCGAGATTTTGGGCGTCGGGACGACGGCCGAAAGCGTCCGGGCGTGGGTCCGGGCGCACAGAATTGAAGAAGTCGACTGCGCAGTACCCGACATTGCGGGAGTGGCGCGTGGCAAAACCATGCCCGTTGAAAAATTCGTCAAGCTCGAACCGGTTCACCTGCCGATCTCGATTTTCCATCAAACCATCACCGGCGATTACGTTGGCTTCGAGGAGGATGGTCAGGCGCTCTACGCCGAGAGCGATCTGATGATGGTTCCTGATTTGACCACGATCCGCCCGGCACCCTGGGCATCGAGCCCCACCGCGCAGGTCATTCACGATGCCACATGGCAAAACGGTGACCCGGTCGAAATCGCGCCGCGCGCGGTTCTGCGCCGAGTGGTCGAACTGTACCAGAAAGAGGGCTGGTCGGCGGTCGTCGCGCCGGAACTTGAATTTTATCTGACAAAGACCAATCCCGACCCCGATTATCCGCTCGAACCGCCGACAGGGCGTTCAGGCCGCAAGGGGTCCGGCCGTCAGGCCTATAGCCTCGGCGCCGTCGATGAATACGACAAGATCGTCGATGACATCTACGAATTTGCCGAACTTCAGTATCTGCAGATCGATACAATCATTCAAGAAGGTGGCGCCGCGCAGCTTGAGATCAACCTCATCCACGGCGATCCAGTGCATCTCGCCGATCAGGTGTTCCTGTTCAAGCGAACGATCCGTGAAGCAGCCTTCAAGCATGGATGCTACGCGACCTTCATGGCCAAGCCGCTCGAGAACGAGCCCGGCAGCGCGATGCACATTCATCAGAGCATTGTCGATAGCAAAACCGGCAAGAACATTTTTACCGACGAAAACGGTGGGCCGAGCCCGCTCTTCCATCACTTCCTCGCCGGCCAGCAGAACTTTCTGCCGTCCGCTATGTGTCTCTTCGCACCGTATGTGAACTCTTATCGCCGTCTTGTCCCGGGCGGTGCCGCCCCGATCAATGTCGAATGGGGGCTCGATAATCGGTCCGCAGGCTTGCGCATTCCGGTCTCCGGACCGTCCGCGCGGCGGGTTGAAAACCGCCTGCCTGGTTCGGATAGCAATCCCTACCTCGCGATTGCTGCCAGCCTCGCCTGCGGTTACATCGGCATGAAGCAGAAGCTCACGCCGCGTCCCGCCATTTCGGGCAACGCCTACCGCAACGACCATCAGCTGCCGCGTGGACTATTGGAAGCGCTGCTCGAATTCGAAGACAGCAAGGAACTGCACAAAATTCTCGGGGACCGCTTCAGCCACGTGTATTTGCAGATGAAGCGGTCCGAATTCGAAGAATTTATGCGGGTCATCAGCCCCTGGGAGCGTGAGTATCTTTTGCTCAGCGTCTAGCCGAACTAGGCGGCTTCAGACGCGCCCGGCACGATCCGTCGAAGCAGAGCCTTGAAAGCTTCACGATCGCTGTTGCTGAAGCCCGTCAACAATTCTTCTTCCACATCGCGCGCGATGGGCAAAGCACGCATTAAAATGCTGCGGCCTTCGTCAGTGACCTGAACCGCATACATGCGTGCATCGGCTTTCGTCCGCTCGCGGTGGATGAGACCGCGCATTTCCAGTCGCCGAACAATATCGGCCAGCGTTGACCTATCGATTCCAGAGACCACGCAGAGGGTTGTCTGGCTGGGCTGATCCATGCCGTCAATTGCGGCAAGCACGATGAATTGCCGTGCCGTAATGCCGAGGTGACCTGATGCGCGTGCAAACAATTCCTCGGCATGCTGCCCCGCGCGATGCAGGAGATGCGTCGCGCTGAGCGAGGCAAAATCCAAAACAGATCCACGCTCGATATCCGGCCGGTTTTCCGAACGTTCTATATGCTCTGCCAGAGAACTCTTCATCATCATCTCATTTCAAAACGGCGCTTGAGCTGCGGCTGCGCGGCGCCGTTGGTTCCAGATTACGCTTGAGGTCAGGGGAACCTGCGCGCTGCCGCGATTGTTTGATCCCTAAAAATCGATATGGGGCCTCCGGATCGGCCTTACATTGGCATTTCGCGACAGTTTGATATGTTTGGCCTCAACGGAAAACACGACCGCGTGAGAAGGCGTCGCCATGCTCGAATTTTCCGCAGACCGACTGGGAGTCCAACGATGCGGCATCTTTGTGGAGTTGCCACCTCTGTTGCGCGAGTTGAGCTTCGACCCGGAATCTGTGTTGGCCGCGCGTGCCTTCACTCTGAACGATTTCAACGATGAAGACCGCCCTTTGCCTTTCGCATGTGCCGTTCGACTGATCGATGACTGCGCCCGCATCACAGGCCTCAGGCACTTCGGGCTGGTCCTTGGATTGCGAGCTAAGACATCGCATCTGGGACTCATCGGTGAAATGCTGCGCAATGCCCCCACCCTTGGCCGGGCGGTGGTGAACTTCATCGACAACCACCACCGTTTCGTTCGAGGCGGTGCGCCCTACGTGATCGAGCAGGATCCCTACCTCGAACAGCGTAAGGAACGCTTGGTGATCGGTTATCGCTGCCTGATCCCGTCCCTGCCGACGTTACAATTCCAGCTTGCCTCCGTCGGGGCCGGCATAAGCTTTGTGCGCGAACTGTCCGGCTTGAAGCCGTCCGAAGTCCTCTTGGGTTGCGGCGCCAGCTTCGTGCCCGCTGCTGAGGTGCAATCGCTCATTAGACCAGCCACGGTGACTTACGACGCGCATCACTTTGCAATGGTCTTTCCAGCCGCCGCGATCGCAGCTCCCGTGATCGGGGCCGATCCGTTGCTTTACCGGCAGGCTCTGACTGCGGTGCACGGCTACTGGAACGGGGTTGAACCCGATTTTGTCGATCAGGTGCGCCGACTTCTGCTCCCGGTTCTACTCGCCGAGCGCTCTCACATGCGCCTCTTGAGTGAGGCCGTGAATATGCATCCGCGAACCATCAATCGCCGCTTGAGAGATCACGGGACAACATTGCGCACACTCGTCAACGAGGCCCGTTTTGACGTCGCCCGCCAGCTACTGAAAAATACGGATCTGCCCGTCGCCTCGGTCGCGTCCGCGATGGGTTACTCCGAGCCGGGCGTATTTGTTCGTGCATTCCGGCAATGGTCCGGCCTGACACCGGACACATGGAGAAAAGCGCTGCCACTGGACATCAGCAGCACTGCGGATGAACTCAACGCTCTTGGCGGGTCGTCAGCTTAATGCATGTACGACGTGTTGCCGCCGATCGGCGATGTCGGCTGTTCAAAGAAGAAATCGCCCATGAGCGGCGAACCCGAGGTCCGCGCGTTCAAGCTGGGATCCTGGCGACGGGTGTCGCCAATGACATCCGCCTTCTTCACCGTGTAGCCGCCCCGGCGGCCATAGTAGCTTTTGCCTGTCAGCGGCTTCGCCTGCTTCTGGGAGGTCTGAGCCTCTGCCGGCTCTACCGTTGTGCCCGCGGCAAAGCCGGACACCAGAAGAGCCACGAACAGTGCCTTGAGCAGAATACCGGCCACGGGAAGCCTCCAGAAAGTATTGATGAGCCGACGTTAATGCGCTCGCGCTGTCCGGTCTAGCATGTGGCGGTTAATTCTTCTTAGGCAAGAGGCGCGGAGGACACACACGAGGGACCGTTGACCCTGATGACAAGCCGCCGCCAGCCACGCTTGACAACGCCCTCGTACCGGGCCTCGATAGGTCATGCAACCTGATACGCCGGTCCTGCTCATCAAAACGCGGCCAAGCGCCGTTCCGGCTGCCCGTTACGCCGCGGGCTCGATCCGACGGGCGTTGTTGGTTTGCATCATCGGGCTTGCTGTTCTCGGAGGGGTGGCCGCTGGCGTGGCCTTGGCGCCGGTCACTCCGGTCGAGGCCGAATACGTCATGCTGATCCGCTTCATGGCGGTCATGAAAGCCGCGATTGTCGTGGCGTGCATCGCCCTGGTCGCTTGGCGTCTCGGCGACGACATCACGCCCGGTTTGGCCGCCGCTTACATCGCAGCAGTCGGCCTGCTAGCGATTTCACCCGGACTGATCTGGAACTTGGCGGCTCTGCCGGCCGCAAGCGCGATTTTTCATGCGGGGCTATTGCTCGGTTTGGCGTTGGCCGCCGCCGACGGTTATGCCCGCCGCCGGCCAAGATAACCAGCTACGCCAGCTCGGCCAGAACACATTTCAGAACCCCATAGTCGAAGCGTCCATCGAGTGCGGCATGGACTGGCCCAAGCTTGCCGCTTTCCAGGGTGCCAAGCCGGTCGAACTGAGCGTGGATTTCGTCAAGATCACTGTCGTCGAGGTCCTTCAAAACCACCCGGGCCTCCACCATTCCCGCTTCGATCGCCTCCGCGAAATGCCCGTAAATCGTACCGCTCCCTAGGCCGCGACGCTCCGCGATGGCGTCCGGGTCGAGCCCCTGCAAATGCAACGCCAGCGTTTCGTTGACGGTCGGCGACAGTCTGTTCTTCAGCAAAGGATGCGCAGCGAAGGCCGCCAGAGTGTCGAGCATCACCTGCCCGTACCGCTTGATCTTACTCGCGCCCAGCCCCGTGATGTCGGAGAGCGCGTCGATTGTTGCCGGCCGCTTCTGAGCCAATTCCACAAGTGTGCGATCGTGGCAGATCACATAGGGCGGTAACTTGGCTTCGGCGGCAAGTCTTGCCCGCAATGCCTTGAGAGCCGTGAACGCAGCCTGATCTTCGGTCGCGACAGACGCTGCCGCCGACAATGTCTTGTCGCGCTTGCCCTTTGCCTTGCTTGTCCGCTCGGCGGCAGGCGCAATCCGCATCCGGAAAGGTTCGTCTCCGCGCAACAGCGGCCGCGCACGGTCCGTCAGCTGTAACGTCCCATGGCCCTCGTCGTCGCCGGTCAGATAACCGTGCGCCACGAGTTGGCGGTAAAGGCCCCGCCAAACCGCGGCATCCGTGTCGCGCCCTAGCCCAAACACGGCCAGCTTGTCATGTGACGCGCGAATGCAGCGTTCGTCGGCTTTGCCGAGGAGGATGTCGACCAGATATCCGACGCCGAAGCGCTGTCCGGTGCGGTAGACCGTCGAAAGGGCCTTTTGCGCCAGCAAGCTGCCGTCCGTTGTCGCTGGCGGTGTCAGGCAGTTGTCGCAGTTGCCGCAAGCCGGACTGCCCCGTTCTCCAAAATAGGCAAGCAGGGCCTGACGGCGGCACGACGCCATTTCGCCGAGCCCGATAAGCGCTTCGAGTTTCTGACGTTGAACCTGTTTGAATGCATCCGATCCGTCCGATTGCGCAATCCACTGCCGCTGCTGGATCACGTCTTGCAGCGAATAGGCGAGCCACGCATTCGCCGGTTCGCCGTCGCGTCCCGCGCGTCCGGTTTCCTGATAGTAGGCCTCGATCGACTTCGGCAGGCTCAGGTGCGCCACAAAGCGGACGTCGGGTTTGTCGATACCCATGCCAAACGCAATCGTCGCAACGATAATAAGTCCATCCTCGTTCAGGAAGCGCTCCTGCGCCCTGCGCCGGATTTGCGGATCGAGACCGGCGTGATAGGCGAGCGCCCGCCGGCCCTTTGTGGTCAGCCATGCGGCGGTCTCTTCAACCTGCTTGCGCGAGAGACAATAGACGATGCCGGCATCCTCGGGATGCTCGCTCTCGATGAATTGCCACAGTCGATCGCGTGCGCCGATCGAACCCATCTCGGCGATGATGTAGCGAATGTTGGGCCGGTCAAAGCTGGCAACGAAACGCTCCGCATTTTCCAGGCTGAGTTCCGCGACGATCTCTTCCCGCGTCCGCTCGTCGGCGGTCGCCGTCAGCGCCAGGCGCGGCACGTTGGGAAATCGTACAGCCAGCATCCGAAGCTGCCGGTATTCCGGCCGGAAGTCATGACCCCACTGAGATACGCAATGCGCTTCGTCGATCGCAAAAACCGAGATGGTCGTCTGCCCCATGAGCTGCATCATCCGGTCCTGCAGCAGCCGCTCGGGCGCAACGTACAAAAGATCAAGTGCGCCAGCGACGAGTTGGCGCTCCACAGCCTGCTGCTCGGGAAACGAAAGGCTCGAATTCAAAAACGCCGCCGCGACGCCGGCTTCTTTCAGCGCATCAACTTGATCCTGCATGAGCGCGATGAGGGGTGACACCACAATTCCGGTACCGGCCCTCACGATCGCGGGGATCTGGTAACAGAGTGATTTGCCCCCGCCCGTCGGCATGAGCACAAGCGCATCCCGCCCGGCCAGAACGGTCTCGATGATGGCCGACTGATGCAGGCGGAAGCTGTGATAGCCGAACACCCTCTCAAGCACGCCAAGTGCGGCGTCGAGTGTGGGAGCCTCAGGTACGGTTCTCAACTTGGGCGCCGGGGACATGCGGTCTTTGGGGTCAAATAATCTGATCCCGCTCTCTTAGAATGATTCCCCCCGCCGTCCGCGCTTGTGGGCAGTGTTTTCCCGCAAATTCCGCCGATGTCATAACGCGCGCGCGGCAGTTTTCCGTCGTCGGATGTGACGTTGGCAAAATTGTAGTCTAGAAGCGTCGCAACTCTCGTCTCTGGCCGGGAAAATAAGGAGCGGGCACACATGCGATTGCTGACCGGACTTGCCATCGTTCTGGCGGGCCTATTCTATGTCGCCTGGCCAGCTTGGTCAGCTTATCACATCAAAACTGCATTGGAGAGCGCCGACGTTTCGGGCTTGGAACAAGGCATCGATTTTCCAGCCGTGCGCTTGTCACTGCGCCCGGCCGTCACCACTGTCATTGCCGATAACCTCAAGGACGTGACAAAGGGCACTCCAGGCAGCGACAAGCTCATCGATAAACTCAGCCAGAAGACATTGCCCGAACTGGTCGATGCCACGCTTGACCGCTTGTTGACCCCCGAAGCTCTCATTCGGCTGCACGCGGAGGGCAAAAGCCTGCGCGACTTCATCAAGACCTTCAAGGCGGGCCAGCCTGATCTTGCCGGACAGATCGGCGGCATCGTGCGCGATTTCCTTGGCACCAAGCCAAACCCGGCTGATGTGCCTGTAGCGCCGGTCGCAGGCGTGGCGGCGGCGGCTCCTGTCGTGCCTGAAAATCGCCGCCTGGGATTGGGCAACGTCAAGTCGATCGGTTTTGTTGGACCACTTGCGGTCTCACTTGGCCTTGCCCGCGATCCAAAAGCCGCCGAGCCTGACCTGACGGCGACCATGTCGTTTACCGGAACCGGGTGGCGCATCACGGGTCTAGCGCCAAAGATCTGACTTCCGATGGGCCGGTTAAGGATCTTACCGAGGCTTTAATGCGTTCTAGAAAAACAATAAGTTATGGAATGCGGCTGCCGCCTTTTTCGGGCATCGTTTATCTTGTCTCAACGAAACCCGGTCATCTCAGGTGTCGGACCGGCCCGCCGATCGATTCGTGACGTGTTCGACTTGCAACGTCTTCATCGATTTGCAGTTGGCGAACATGATCGGACCGCAGCTTCGATGCCGTCGCGTTCGTGGATTTGAGGGAGCATAAAATGCGTCGTGTGGTGAGTGCCGTGGCGGTAATGACCGCCGCAGTGGGCTGGTCGCTCTCCCTTAATGCCGCACCCGTCCAGACGGCGACGATCGAAATGGCAGCCGAAGGCGAGATCACGTCCGACCGCCTCGCGTCGCTGGCCGCAATCGTGGCCGATGCCGAACTTCGTTTCGAAGCGGCTCGTGATCCGGTCGAAAAAGCGTTTCTGTCGCAGATTGCTGGACATTATCGCGAGTACGACGCCGAACCGCTGTGGACCAGCGCCGCGGGCCTGACCGATGCCGGGCGCGCTCTTTATGACGAATTGGCACAAGCCGACCTATATGGCCTCGACCCGTCCCAGTTCAGACTTCCCGTTGTGCCCATTCCAGCAGCCTCCGTTGCCGCGCGCGCCGCAGCAGAGGTCGATCTGTCGATCTCCGCGGTGCGCTATGCCTGGCATGCGCGCGGCGGTCGCGTCGACGCCACGCAGCTCTCGCGATGGCTTGATGCGTCTCCAACGACGATCTATGCCGGCGATGTTTTCCGCGCGATTGCAGCAGCAGGCGGCGATCCTGTCGAAGGCCTGCGCAGCTTTCATCCCAGGCATCCGCAGTTCGAACTCCTGCGTCAGGCCTATTTGGAAGCGCGGGGCGATAAAGCCGCCAAGCCGTTGCCGGTACTTGCCGCCGGCGCTCGCATCGACGTCGGCATGCGCCATCCCGACGTCATCCTCATTCGCCAGCGCCTCGGCCTGGATGTTACCGAGGACGCCGATCTGCTCGACCGTCGCGTCATGCGCGCTATCCGCGCCTACCTTGACGAACAAGACTTTGAATTAAAACGCTATGTCGATGACGGTGTTCGCGAAGCTCTCAACCGGGCCACACCGCCCTCGCGCCGCACCCGCCGCGACACGATCGACAAGTTCCTCGTCAACCTAGAGCGCTGGCGCACGATGCCCGGCGACATGGGCAGCTTCTACGTCTGGAACAATTTGCCGGAATATCAAACCCGCGTCGTGAAAGCAGGCGCGGTCATTCACCAGGAACGCATCGTTATCGGCAAGCCGAACACCCAGACGCCAGTGTTCTCCGACGAGATGAACCACGTCATTTTCCAGCCCGAGTGGGGCGTTCCGGAATCGATCAAGCTGCGCCAGATCCTGCCGCACATGCGCGGTGGTGATTACGGCGTTCTTGCCCGCCGCGGCATGCAGATTCGCGACGGCAATCGCGTCGTCAATCCGGCTCGCATCAATTGGTCGAAGGTTGATATCCGCAACGTGCCGATCATCCAGGGGTCCGGCCCCGGCAATCCGCTGGGACGCCTGAAGTTCATGTTTCCCAACCACCACGACGTTTACATGCACGATACCAACGACCGATATCTCTTCGAGAACTCTGAGCGCACGTTCAGCCACGGCTGCATCCGGGTGCGCAACCCCGATCGTTTCGCTGAAGTCATCCTTGGCGAAGTTGCGGGCTGGTCCAGCGAAGACGTGGCACGCCAGCTCAAGATCAAGACCACGACCCGTATCGACCTCAAGGAGCACCTGCCGGTGCACAACACGTACCTGACGACGTGGGTCAATCCGGACGGCACAGTCACGCAATTCAAGGACGTGTACGGCCACGATAAGCGCTACAGCGAGGCCCTGGCGGGCAAGTCGGTCAAGCTCATCGCGGCGCGGGACCCAGCCCTCGTTTTGAAGAAAGAAAACGAGGAATTGCGCAAGGGGTTTGCGGCCGTCTATACCCAGAAGCCCAAGCCCGTCGCGGCCCCCACCGGTTTCTTCTTCTGGGGCCCCCCGCCGCCGCCTGCACCGTGGGCCAAGTCGGGCCTCGGCAAGCCCAAGCCCGCCAAGAAATACTATTCGGCCGCGCCCCCGCGCCCTCTCTACTTCCAGCAGTATTGAGCCCGGTTCGCACCTTTTAGCCAGACCTAGCGCCCGCCGGTGGTCTGCCGGCGGGCGTCTTGCTGTCGAGGCTGTATCCAGATCGATGTTCGCCGCCTAAGATCGTGCTGCAATAGAAGGATGCGCACGGCCGATGGACCACGACGAGGGACCGCCAACGCATACGGCCGCTGTCTGGGCTCCGGCACTGGCTCCCGCAGCACCTCGCGACATGTGTACCGACTGCGGTCTGTCGCGCACCGCTGAGGCCAAGCGCTGCGGCCGCGCCTGCCAATTCATCAAGCCGGATTATGCCGCCTCGGAAGCTCGCGTTCACGGCCGCCCGCGCGATCCGGCGCGACCCGACGAACTCTTCTTCGGCCCATTCCGGCGGATGGTCCGCGCCGCGCTGAAGGCCCCGAGGTCTGGCGCGCAATGGACCGGCATCACGACGCGACTTGCTGAACGGTTGCTCGAGACCGGCGCCGTCGAAGCCGTGCTCACCATGGCCCCGGATCCAGCGGACAACTGGAAGCCCATGCCCGTCATTATTACGCGCGCCGACGGCATGGCCCAGGCGCGCGGGATGCGCATGGGCTATGCGCCTCTGTTGGCCCTGCTGGAGCCCGTCCGTGAGCGCGGCTTCAAACGCATCGCCGTCATTGGCATTCCCTGCCAGGTCTATGCGCTGCGCGCCATCGAAGAAGACCTGGGATTGGACCGGCTCTACGTGATTGGCACGCCCTGTTCCGACAACACGACAACTGAAAACTTTCACACGTTCCTTGATCTTTTGGCTGACGACCCCAGCACCATTACCTATCTGGAATTCCGGGCGGATTATTACGTCGAGTTACGCTTCACGAATGGCACAAAGAAAGAAATTCCGTTTCTGAAGTTGCCGATCTCAAAACTGCCGCCGGATTTTTTCCCGCTGACCTGCCGCACGTGCGTCGATTACACCAACGTTCTCGCCGACATCACGGTCGGCTACATGGGCGGGGAGGGTCAGCAGTGGCTGCTCGTGCGTAACGAGCGTGGCGAGGAATTGCTCGGTCTTTTGGGCGATGAGGTCCAGCTCAGCGAACCCGGCAGCGCCGGCAAACGCAAGAACGCGGTCGCGGGGTTCCTCGCCAACACAGAACGCGCGGCCGGCGGCCTGCCGTTGCGTTCGATGCCGGATTGGCTGCGCCCGATCGTCGGCTGGCTGATGCCCAGGATCGGCCCGCGTGGTCTGGAATTCGCTCGTTCACGCCTGGAAATGAAAGCCTGCGAAACTGTGGTGCACTTACGCCGCGCGATGCCGCGCCGTGTGCGGTACATGGTGCCGGCCCACGTCTGGGCCTTGGTCGAACCCTATGGCCTCAAACCCACAGCCGAGGAATTGCCCCGGCCAAGCCGTGACACCTGAGGCTGTTCATGCCATTTCGACTTTTGACGCTCGTACTCGCCCTGGTCGGCGCATTCGCCGTGGCGGTTTCAATCTTCCAATTGCGCGCCGCGCGAGCCGACGTCATCCAGCAGCAGATATCGATCGGCCATATCCCAGCCACGGTCTATCGCAAGCCCGGCGTCCAAAACGCTCCGGTCGTGATCATCGCCCACGGCTTCGCCGGTTCCGAACCGCTCATGGTTTCGTTTGCCTATACCCTGGCGCGCAATGGCTTGATCGCCGTTACTTTCGATTTCGCCGGCCACGGTCGCAACCCGCTCCCGATGACCGGCGACATTACCCGCGAAGACGGCGCGACCCGCACCCTCCTCGGCGAAACAGAAGAAGTCTTGGCCTACGCCCGCACGCTCGGTGACGGCCGCGTCGCACTCCTTGGCCATTCGATGGCCTCCGACATCATCGTGCGGGCGGCAGCTTTGCATCCCGACGTGGCCGCGACCGTCGCCGTGTCGATGTTTTCGCCCGCTGTTACGCGCGAGACGCCAAAGAACCTGCTTGTAATTGTTGGCGACTGGGAAGGCTTCTTGAAAACCGAGGCCCTGCGCGTCACAGGTCTTGTCGCGGCTCCACAAGTGGCGAGCCCCGGCGTTACATACGGCGATTTTTCCAAAGGAACCGCGCGGCGGGCGACGTTCAGCAGCTACGCAGAACACGTCGGCGTTCTCTACCGACCGGAAAGTCTGTTCGAGGCCCAGCTTTGGCTCGATCAGGCGTTCGGCGTCTCACGCGCCGGCCCGATCGAGATCGCCGAACGCGGCCGCTGGATCGCGCTGTTGTTTGTCGGCATTGCCCTGCTGGCCAAGCCCCTCACGTCCCTTTTCCCGACGATCGCCGCGCCTCCTGCTGGCGCGGGCCTGCCGTGGCGCCAGCTCTGGCTGCCACTGATCGTCCCGGCTGTCGTCACGCCACTCATCCTTCGGGTACTGCCGACGCATTTCCTCCCGGTTCTCGTCGGCGACTACTTGGCCTGCCATTTCGGCATGTACGGTCTCGTCACGGTCGCTTGTCTTCTCTGGATGGGTAAACGCGGCCCCTCGCGCCAAGACATCTCGCGGGCCGCCGGCAAGCTCGGCTTGGCGACCGCCGCCCTTCTTGCGCTCTATGGCTTGGGCGTCGTTTGGCCAATCGATGCTGAGTTCACGAATTTCATTCCAACGCCTGCGCGCATTCCACTGATTGCCGCCATGGCCGCCGGGACGGTCATTTACTTCCTCGCCGACGAATGGCTGACGCGCGGCGAAGGCAGCGCCCGCGGTGCCTACTTTGCCTCGAAGGTTGCCTTCATCGTGTCGCTCGCAATTGCTGTTGCCCTGGATTTCGAGCGCTTGTTCTTCCTCATCATCATCGTCCCCATGATCGTGTTGTTCTTTTGGTTTTTCGGTCTGATGAGCGCCTGGGTTTACCGCCGCACTGGCCATCCCTGGGTCGCCGGACTGGCCAATGCGATCGCCATCGCCTGGGCTGTTGGCGTCGTCTTTCCGATGGTAGCGGCCTGATCGACGGGTTCACGTCCCACGCATGCGGTCGAGCACATTCTGCAAAATGATGGTCGCCGCCAGCTTGTCGATGACTTCCGCCCGGCGCTTGCGGGTCTGGTCGGCAGCAATCAGCATGCGCTCCGCTTCCGCGGTCGTCAGCCGCTCGTCCCACAACAGGATCGGGAGCGCCGACAGATTGTTGAGATTGCGCGCCAGCGCTCGCGTTGATTGCGCGCGCGGACCTTCGTTGCCATCCAGATTGATCGGCAGCCCGAGCACCAGTCCCCCAACCCCGTGTTCGGCGCACAAATCGAAAAGGCGCGCCGCATCCTCTTTGAACTTCACTTTTTTGATCGTCTCAAGCGGTGAGGCGATCCCGCGATTGACGTCCGAGAGGGCCAGTCCCAGCGTCTTAGTCCCCGCGTCTATCCCGATCAGACGCTGCCCCCGCGGCAATACGGCGAAAAAAGCCATAACGTCCTCGAACGTCAAACCATGAATGGACTTGTCTCGTTGTTCAGCCGTCACGAATGCGCCCGCAGTTGAAAGCTTCTTCCAGCTCTTTATAGAAAGCCGGGATCGAAGTCTCTGTTGGACCGCCTTCCAGGAGAAGCAACATGAAAATCACTTGGCTTGGCCATTCGGCTTTCCGCATTGAAACCGGGGCCAGCATCGTGCTGATCGATCCATTTCTGAAAGGCAATCCGACGTTCGAAAAATCCTCCCTTGAATGGGATGCGGTGACGGCGGGCGTGACCCACATCGTCCTCACACACGGCCATGACGATCACGTCGGCGACACCGCCGAGATCTGCAAGAAGCGGGGTGCGACCTTGTTTGCCGTCTATGAGCTGGCGGTGCATCTCGCCAATCACGGCGTCGAAAAGTATGAACCCATGAATACCGGCGGCACCGTGTGCGCCCCCGATTTCGGCGTGACTTTGGTCGACGCCAAGCACTCTTCCTCTTCGGGCGGGGTGTATCTTGGCAATCCCTGCGGCGTCGTCCTCGATGCCCGGGAAGGGCACAAGATCCTGCACATGGGAGACACCGAAATCTTCCCCGGCATGGCGCTCATCAATGAGATCCACCAGCCCGATATCGGCATCGTGCCGATCGGCGACCGCTTCACCATGGGCGCACGCACCGCCGCGATGGCCTGTCGCAAGTTTTTCAAATTCAAGACCGTCATTCCCTGTCACTACGGTACGTTCGGGTTGATCGCCCCTAATGCCGACCAGTTCATCGCCGAAATGGCGCCCGATCCCGTCACGGTGCCGAAGGTTGGTGAGGTCTTGACCGTCTAGGCGAGCAGGGCGCTCGGATTATCTGCAACCTGGCGCCGCGCCGCGGACCCACCGTGGTTGCGCCATCGCCGCAAAGGGCGTTAAGACAGGCGCCATCGAGTGCCGTCGGCCGTCGGAGTGACGCCGTTGTCTGGGGAAATTCATGCAGGTCGATGAAGCAACGGTCCAGCGCATTGCCGGTCTCGCGCGGATCAAGGTCACGCCTGAAGAGGCCAAGGCCCTCCAAACCGAATTGTCCGGCATTTTGAATTGGGTCGAGCAACTCGATGAGGTGGACACTTCGGCCGTCGAACCGATGACGCGCGTCGTCCCGATCGCCCTGCCCAAGCGCAAAGACGAGGTGACCGATGGCGAAATTCCCGATCAGGTGACGAAGAACGCACCGCAGACCGAAGACCACTTCTTTGTCGTCCCTAAAGTCATCGAATAACGCTTACCGGCGCGAGGCCCGTCATGACCAAAATTTTTGCCCTGCTGGCCGTTTTGCTGATTGCCTCCGGTGTGATCGTCCTTGCCGTGCCGAAAGCCGCGCCGCCACCGGCGTCCGAGCGGTCGATCGGACCTCAATCCGCTCCGCCATCGACCTTGGCGGATCAGGCGCGCGAGATTGCCGAAAAGGTCAACGCGCCGCTGTCGATCGTGTTTGGGCTCGTCAGTCTTTACTACTCTCGCCGCACGTTCCTCATCAATCGCGAGGCGTTGGCTCGCCGCCAGGGAGGTGAAGCATGAAACGCATCGGCCATCTTGCCATCGCCATAGTCTCGGTGCTTGCAGCAAGCCCTGTGAGAGCCGAAGTCAAGCGAGCCGATTTCATTCAGGGCACGTTCGCCAAGCCTGGGCTCTGCGATAAGGTCGCGGCCGTTGCCGCCGGCGGACCAAAAAATCTCGACACGGTGACCGAAACACTCACCCCGGACGGCTTCCGCTCTTGGGAAGGCAACTGCGATTTCGAGACCATTACCGAAAAGGAAAAGGGCCGGTCTTACGAGGCGAAAATGAGCTGCATCGAAGGCGCCGCGCAATGGACCGAAACCAACACCTTCGACATTGACCCTTCCGGCCAGACCATGACCGTTTGGATTGAAGGCGAGAAGCACGAGTACGTGAAGTGCGGCAGCTAAAAAGGATCAGAGCATTTTGACGGACCTGACCACGCTGACGTTGACGCAAGCCCGCGACGGGTTGCGCAAGAAGGATTTCTCGGCGACGGAATTGACTGAGGCGTTTCTGCGCGCCATTGAGGCCGGCAACGGATCGCTCAACGCATTCGTTCTGCCGACTCCCGATCACGCGCTCGCGCAAGCCAAAGCCTCCGATGCGCGCCTCGCAGCAAGTGACCCTCGTCCCTTGGAAGGCATTCCGCTCGGGCACAAGGATCTGTTCTGCACGAACGGCGTGCGCACCACCGCGTGCTCTCGAATACTCGGCAACTTCGTGCCGACCTATGAATCCTCTGTCGGCGCCAACCTTTGGAACGCCGGCGCGGTGATGCTCGGCAAACTCAACAACGACGAATTCGCCATGGGTTCATCGAACGAGACGAGCGCGTTCGGCCCGGTCGTGTCGCCCTGGCGGCGCAAAGGCAAGGACGGCAAGCTGACCGAAGCTAAGCTTGTTCCCGGCGGATCATCAGGCGGTTCGTCCGCTGCCGTCGCTGCCGGCCTGTGTCTAGGAGCCACCGCCACCGATACCGGCGGGTCCATTCGCCAGCCCGCTGCCCTGACCGGCACGGTCGGGATCAAGCCGACCTATGGCCGCTGTTCGCGCTGGGGCATTGTTGCGTTCGCCTCCTCGCTCGATCAAGCCGGCCCGATTGCGAAAACGGTCGAAGACGCGGCCCTGATGCTCGGCGCCATGGCTGGTTATGATCCCAAGGATTCCACGTGCGTCGATGCGCCCGTTCCCGATTACGCGGCCCAGATGCGCCAAGGCGTGAAGGGACTGCGCGTCGGCGTTCCCAAGGAATATCGCGTTGAGGGGATGTCGAAGGAGATAGAGGCCCTCTGGCAGCAGGGCATCGCATGGCTCAAGGCGGCCGGCGCGACGATCCACGAAATTTCGCTGCCGCACACCAAGTATGCCTTGCCGGCGTATTACATCGTCGCCCCCGCTGAGGCTTCCTCCAATCTCGCCCGCTACGACGGTGTTCGCTACGGCCTTCGCGTGCCGGGCAAAGATATCATCGACATGTATTGCGAAACACGCGCGGCCGGCTTTGGCAAGGAAGTCCGTCGCCGCGTTCTGATCGGCACCTACGTGCTCTCGGCCGGTTACTATGACGCCTATTATTTGAAGGCGCAGAAGGTGCGCACACTCATCAAGCGCGACTTCGATGAAGCCTGGAACACGGTCGACGTGGTGCTGACGCCCACGACGCCGTCACCGGCATTTGCTTTCGGTGAAAAGACGGGTGATCCCCTCGCCATGTATCTTGAGGACATCTTCACGGTGACGGTCAACATGGCGGGACTTCCGGGCATGTCGGTTCCAGCGGGCTTGTCGTCTGAGGGGACGCCGCTCGGCCTGCAATTCATCGGCAAGCCCTTCGATGAAGGCACGCTGTTCCGCGCCGGCAAGGTTATCGAGGATGCGGCGGGGCGGTTCAACGCGCCGGACAAGTGGTGGCTAGCCGGATCGAAGGGACGCTGACGATGGATCCAAAACGTCCTTGGGAATGCGCCGATATGAGCCATGTTCGCGACGAGATCGATCGCATCGATGGCGAACTCGTCAATCTCATTGCCGAACGCTTCGGATACGTCGATCGGGCCTGGCAATTGAAGCTGAAATCCGCGGAGGGCGCCGTCGTCCCTTGGCGCATTCAGCAGGTCATCGACAAAGTCCGCGATCAGGCTACCGAAAAGGGCGTCTCACCAGATCTGTGTGAAGCGCTGTGGCGGCAGATGATCGGTTGGTTCATTCAATACGAGGAAGAAAACCTGCGCAAGCAGACCGAAAGCCGGGGAGGCAAGGGCGCGTGATCGACATCAACCCGTTCGATCCGCAGACCGTGGTCCTCATGGGGGCTCTCAATCCGGCGACGATCATCGTTGCATTCTATCTCGGCCGCACGGCCGACCAGTGGCAGAAACTTCCAATCGCCGCATTCGCTGGAGCCTTGTCCGGCTTCATTCTGTACTGGCTCGCGGCCACGATCGGAATCTTGAGCATTCACGCGCTTGGCGGCGAAGCCGGCATGTTGCTGGTCGGTTTTATTTCGGGACTAATTTGGGCTGTCATCGGCTATCGGATGTACCCGGCAAAGCCCGCCGCCTGATCCGTCAGTTTGTAGCGGGTCCAGTCTTGCCCAGTTCCTCTTCGACGGCGGCGACGACTTCGGTCGAGTCCGGTGCAAAACCGGAATAGAACGACGTCACCACGCGCCCATCCCGTCCGATCAGATATTTATGGAAATTCCAACCCGGCGCCGATTTCGGTCCGAGCGCGGAGACAGCCCATTTGTAGAACGGGTGCGCTGCCGTGCCGGTGACCTGCACTTTTTCCGTCAGCGGAAACGTAATCCCGAAGGCCCCCTCGCAGAAATCCTTGATCTGCGTCGCGGTCCCCGGCTCCTGGCCGCCGAAGTCATTCGACGGCACGCCGACGACCACCAAACCCTTGGCTTCGTATTTGTCGTACAGGGCCTGTAACCCCTTGTACTGCTGAGTGAACCCGCAGAATGACGCCGTGTTCACGACGAGCACGGCCTTGCCTTTGAATGTCGACAGCGGCATGGGCTTGCCATCGATGGTGGTGAACGAGAAATCGTACGCGCTGCCGTGTTGATCGGCCTCCGTTGCCGAAACGGCCGCCGAGGTGGTGGCAAGAAGGGTCATTGAAAATGCCTTGAGAGCTAGCGAGCGCAACATGGGGTGGGCCTTCCGTGAGGGAGTTGCTAATCATACGCTGGCGCGGCCCAGGAAGATCAAGTCAGGTCCTTTAGGGGTCGGTCTTTAGGGGTCGGGTCTTTAGGGGTCAGACCCCTAAACTCGGGGTCTGCCCCCTGTTCCCTGACCCCTGTTCCGGCGTCCCGGCCGGCGTCGCTTCGCTCCGCTCGCCGGGATGACGTTCTTGGAAGGACCCGTGCAGCTCCTACCGCGTGTCCGGCGGACAAAGCTCGCGTGCCCGGGCGAGCGCCGACAACTGGTCCGGGAAGCCGCCGATCGAACGGCCACCGGGCGCCCGGGCCCGAATATAGTTGTCGGTCATGCTGGCTTCGAAGCCGTCGAGAACGGTAAGCGCGGTGTATTCCGTGCGCACCGTCGTGTCGTGTCGGATCAGGATCGTTGCGCTCCCGCCGTAGGTCGCGGTCTGGATCAGGCAGGCACCGCCAGTGACCGGTTGGAGTGCCGCTGAGGCGGCAGCCGGCTGGTTCTGGTAGATGCTCCCCGGTCGTGCCTGTGCCACGGCAGCCGCCTGCAATGGCCGTGCTTTCATCGCAGCAGGCAGTTCGCGTTTCTGTATGGCCGCTGCCGGCGCCGGCACGTCAGGGTTCAGGCACTGCTGCTGCCGGAATTGTTCCGCGACCCACGCGATCGAGGAACCGTACTTGGGGTCCACCGCCCACCGTCGGGCGAGGTCCGAGAAGCGCACCGTCCGCTTGAGCGCCACTGAGGCTTTGACGATGTCGTCTTGCTTGAGTTGCGTCCTTGGGGCGACCGGATCGGCGAGCCGCTCGCCGGAGTAGGCAACGAGGTGCTGGATCTGCGCCAGCACTCCGGTCTTCACGTCAGGGAAACTGTCGCCGGGGACGCCCCCGCCGGTCGTGCCGATGCCGGCGAAGTTATGCTGATCGGGATCGACGTCGCCCATCTTACCGTTCGGCTGCCGATAGGTCAGGAAGTTCGTCTCGATGGCCATCTGGAAGAAGGCGTAGTCCCAACGCACCCGCCACGCCTCGCCCCAATGTTTGTACCATCGGGCAATGTCGCGATACCGGGGATCGGGCCGTGGATTGCGGGTCTTGAGAAAGGCCATCAGGCGGTCCGGCGACACGCAGCGCGGCACCGGGTTTTGCGCCGATATGCGGATGTCCGGCAGTTTGGCTGTTTGCGCTGCGGTGGGCGATGCCGTCATTGCCGTCGCCACGGCAACAACAAGTGCGCGCTGCACGCGCCAGACATGGAGGGAACGGCGCATCATCTGGCTATGCTCCTCTCCCGCATCGACGGATCATTGCGTGCCGCCACGCGCTAAACGGCCCTATCAGCCTTCCGGACAAAGCTCGAAGGCCTTGTCGAGCGCCTGGGTCGACGAGCCGAATTCACCGACCGTCTCACCGCCTTTGGCGTAGGCGCTGATGTAGGCTTCGGCTTCCTTCTTTTCCGCACCCTCGTTGACGTCGAGCACGGTGTAGTTCGTGGCGCCTGCAGCAGCCGCCTTGATGATGATTGCTTTTGCGCCGCCATAGCTTGCCGTCCACACTTTGCAGTTGGCGGTTTTCGCGGCCGGTGCCTTGCCCTTGTTCACAGTCACGGCGGCAGCCTGGCTGGTGAACGAAGCTGTATCGATCTTGGCGGTATCGCTGTCCGGCGGCAGACCATTTGAAATCGCAGCGTCCTCCGGCGTCGCGTTCAGGATCTTGACGTTCGGCGAGGGACCCGATGGCGCCACAGGTGCCGTGACCACGGCCGCTTTGACAAGATCGCCGGCGCCGAGGCCGGTGCGAACGGGCATGTCTCCTGATGCGCGGGCCTCAGCAATGGCCTGCTTGGCGATTTCGGCGCCCTTGCCTGCCGGTGCAACGCTCGTCGTCTCGACTTTGGCGAGGGTGACATTGGCTGCCCTGCCTTCGCGCGCTGCTGTCACGAGTTCGGGTTGTGGATCGGCATCCTTGCAGGCGCCGTCGGTGAAAGCATCGGCGATGCCTGCGATGTCGCGCGAGTAATTGCGGCTTGTCGGCGCCCACTTCTTGGCCAGATGCTTGAACGTGATATCGGTCTTGATCGACTTCTGCCAATCGTCGAGCACGCCCCATTCCTGGATGTTCTTCGTGCGCACGGCGACGGGATTGTCGATTTTTTCGCCGCCATACATCCGCACATGCTGGAGATGGGCACGCACGCCAGTCGAGATGTCGGCAAACTTTTCGCCGCGCGCCCCGCCACCGGTTGCACCCAGACCGGCGAAATTGTTTTGATCGGCTTTCACGTCACCCGTGTAGGTGAGATTGCCGGTCTCCAGCATCATCTGGAAAAACGCATAGTCCCAGCGAATGCCGAGCTCCTCGCCGTGGCGCATGTATTCAGTGGCCAATCCGTCGTATCGGGCGGGGAGTTTGCTGTTGCGGTTCTTGAGGAACGCCATCAAGCGTCCAGGTGTCGTGCAGGCGGGCACGGCATTTTTTGTGGAGGCCTTGATGGCCGGCAGCTCTGCTGCTGCGGCCGGCGGCGAGAAGACTGGGGAAACAAAGCAGGTGAGGGCTGCGAAAGTCGCTCCGGCGAGGGCTCTCATTTTTTTTCCGATCTTTACGCGATGCCCCGACAAAAAAGGCACCCAACTCGACCAACGGTTCTTAAAGGCTTAACCTTAAAGACCGGTAAACGATGGGCCCCGCACGTCAGGCTCTCTTCGTCGCCGACGTTTGCGGCGTGAGTGGGAGCACAGCGCGGTTGAATTGTGGCGCGGACGGACGGATAAGTTCTAATCCGGCGTGCGCGCGGAGCTGGCCGGGTTGTGCTCACTTTCCGCCCAGGTCAAATGCTGGCCGCCATCGAGCGCGATCATCTGTCCGGTCATCGCAGGGGCATCCAGAATAAAGCGTACGGCGGCCGCGATCTCCGCGGTGGTTGGACCTCGTCCCAGCAGTGTTGAGGCGGCTTCGGCGGCAAAATCCGCATCCGTCTGGTGCACACTTTTCAGAACCGGACCCGGCCCGATGGCATTCACCCGCACCCGCGGTGCCAGCGCCTGCGCCAGGGTGCGCGTCGCCGTCCACAACCCGGCCTTCGACAACGTGTAGGAAAAAAACTCCGGCGTGAGCTTCCACACCCGCTGATCGATGATGTTGATGATGTTTGCGTGCGCGCCCTCCGGCAGGTGTCGGAAGAGATCTTGGGCCAGAAACACCGGCGCTCTCAGGTTGATGTCGAGGTGAGCAGTCCAGGTGTCGAGCGTTGCCGTCCCGACAGAGTCGGGCTGGAACTCGCTCGCATTATTGACGAGCACCGTCGGCGCTCCCAGTTGGCGGCAGCATTCCGGCACAAGCCGTTCGACGTCCTGATGTTTTGACAGGTCGCCCGCAATCGCAACGGCCCGCGCGCCGAGGCTGTGTATTTCCAAGACCGCCGCTTCGGCCGCCTCGCGCGACTTTCGGTAGTGAATGGCGACGTCGCAACCCCGTGCCGCCAGGTCGAGGGCGATGGCTCGCCCAATGCGGCGAGCGGCGCCGGTTATCAGAACGACGGGACGGGTCGCGGCGGAGCACATGCAAGGAACCTGTTGGGAAGAAGGACGGGAGGGCTGTGGATAAAGGGTAAGTGACACGCCGCCGATGCAGCATATACGGCCTGATCGGCCGGCGGGATGACTTGGCAGGACGCGTTGCCGCCCGCTCCGCTGCCATCAAAACCATCACCTGCGACGAGTCAGCTCCCTTCATCTGTTCAAAAAATCGGCGTTTTGTGACAGTCATTTCGCCATTCACGCTAGTCAGTTGCTAATCTGTGACACCGTGACTCGAACCCACCGTAAAACTGTCCCTTCCGCTTGTGAAAGGCGGCAGAATTCTGTTTCCTGATCTCCAGCAGGCGCCGATTCAGTCAGCCAACCATGGGATGCGGGTGGTGGCACGGTGCCCGGGCAGAGATCATAGGGACGGGGGTTTATTAGCATGACCATCAGGAAAACACTTTTCGGAGCCGCGAGCGTAGCCGCCCTCGCCCTCGCCGTGACAGCCGCTCCGGCTGCCGCAGACGGGACTTACGTGGAGTCGACGGCCGCTCCGGCCGCTTCGGATGCACGCGAATTTGCTTGGTCGATCACGGTCGGCGGCACCTCGGATTACATCTTCCGCGGTCTTTCGCTTAGCAACGAAGACCCGGCGGCACAGGGCTCGATCGATTTCTCCTACGGTATCTTCTACGCCGGCGCATGGGCATCCAACGTCAGCGACTATACGAGTGATAACCTCTATGGTCCTTGGGAATTAGACCTCTATGCAGGTGTGAAACCGGTCTGGGGTCCAGTGACTTTTGATTTCGGCGTTATCGGCTACTTGTATCCAGCAGCTGATGATTCCGGCGAGTATATCGAGTTCAAGGCCGCTGGAGCGATGGAGATCTTTAAAGGCTTGAACGGCAACGTTCAGTTCTTTTACACGCCCGACCAAGAGAACTACAGCGAAGGCTACACGATCGAAGGCAACCTTGCATACGGTCTCCCGCAGGTTGGTATTTTCGCCCCCACGATCACGGGCGGAATTGGCTATACTGAGGCGGATGCTGCTGGCTTCTTCGGTCCGTCTGACAATTACACCTACTGGAACGCCGGATTAGTCGTCGGCGTTGAAAAATTCGTCTTCGACTTCCGCTACTGGGATACAGACCTTGATTCGTCGGGCGGCCCCGGCGAGATCTACACCGGCCTGGACGACGAGCGCTTTGTGTTTACCGCCAAGGTCACGCTGCCCTAGTCCGGCGCAAATGCCTCAACGGAAACGGGACCCTCGCGGGTCCCGTTTTTGTTTGAATGACAGGACAACGGGACAACGGGGGACAACGGGGTCAGACCCCGGTTGGGGTCTGACCCCAGATCCACCGACCCCAGATCCACCGACCCCAGATCCACCGACCCCAGATGACCCCAGATCCACCGACCCCAGATCCACCGACCCCAGATCCACCGACCCCAGATCCACCGACCCCAGATCCACCGACCCCAGTCCACCACAAGCCGCCTAGTGCGGGTGACATGTGATTGTTCGCAGCCCCAACCCATCACGAATCCCGGTCAACAGCTGGGTTGAGCCGTAGAGCACTCCATTGCCTGCGTCATGGGGCTGTCACAGGTCCGTCAACCCGCTGTTGTGCCGCTCGCCTAGAAAGACACGGTCGACCGAGGTCGGCTCGCCCTCGCCCAACGCCCTCTCGAAGGCCGGGGACGATAGCAGTTAGAGGCCAGCCGGCGCGGTTCGGACATGCCCCCGCAGCCCGTGTCCCGCCAGCTGGTCTCGTTTGCTGCAATCCTGCTCCTGTCCCCGCGAAAACTCCGGCCGTGACTTGCCCGACCGCCTCGATTTCCGCTAACTCGAGCGGGACGGGGGACCGACGTGTGATTCCGACCATCATCATTCTTGTGCTGGCGACGATCGCGGTGGCGGCATTTGTGCTGGCGCCCCGCTTGGGCGAACGGCGCATCCTATACCCAACATCGCCCGACCAGCCCGTGCCGTTCGGATATCAAATGTCATGGCTCGCGATCCGGACACGCGACACCAACGCGGTTGTCGAGGCACTCGGCCTGATCGGCGCCAAACCATGTAACTGGAATTCCGGGATCGGCACCGTCTACGACGCCAAACTCGGCCAGAGCAACGTCTTCGTTTGTCCCCATGTCAACGGCTGGACGTTCGTCGTCGGTTTGCCGCTGCCCCAGCCGCTGGGCCGTTCGTTTGCCGACAAGGCCACGCCACTGCTCGTCGAACTCGGTCAGCGCTTTGTCGAAGTGCAGTTTTTCGTCGCGTTTCCGCCGGTCGATCTGTTTGCCTGGGCGCGCCTCGTCGACGGACGGCTTCTGCGCGCCTTTGCCATCGGTGACGATGGCGTCATCTGGAACAAAGGCAAGCCAACGCGGGAAGAACGGACGCTCGGTTTGACCCGGTTTGAAATGCGTGGCGTTCGTGACCGGCGCGGCGATGCGGGTGGGCCGATGATCCTGCATCCGACCGAGGATCATGTGATGCGTCTGGCCGGCAAATGGAGCCTCGATCCGACGTCCCTGGGCCCCTCGTCGGCTCCCGCCGCGATGGGTCTGATCGCACAGGCCCCCGCGCATTGGCGTGTCGAGCGCTTACGCCGGACGGCCTAGCCCGCTGTCGAATTTCAGTTGAACAGAGCAGCGATTTCGCAATCGGCAGCTTCGATCTGGCGAGCGCGCCGGACGTCGGTCAGGCTGACGATGTCGGCGCTCGACCGGGCCGACGAAGCGCCGATGCGATTCAAGACGATACCCGGATTGGACGACGCATTCTTCTTGATCGCCCCGTAGGCCGTCACGACCTTTGCTTTCGGCTGCGCGTGGCCGGAGGGCTTTGTGCCGCGCGACCGGCTGGACGGCGGGTTCAAGCGTTCGACAGCCAGCAGGCGTGCAGCCAGCTGACGGTTCTCAACTTTGTTCCGGCGAGCGATCGGCTCAGCGGCGCGGCGAATGAAAGCGACCGGAATGATCGCGGCGGACGGCTGATTGTCGACTGGTGGCTCGCTGCCGTCAGTGACCGTCACAGTAGGAAAGCGCAAAATAACGGCGTCGTTCTGAGATCCTTCGGTATCCTGCCGCCAGAAGACGCGAAGCAGACGCGCGAATAGGCCGAACATGCTGTATCCCCATTTGGCAGCTATTCATTGCTGCCGTCTGGTCCAACATCGCCGCTTATGCCTAATACTGTGTTAAGTCGTGCTTCAAAAACGTAGATTTCTGATGATCCGCAACCCGCTGACCTGACGGGAGAGCTATTCCCGGTCTTGTTTTTGGATCCGGTGACGACCCGTTGGAGCAATCAGTTTGGCGCCGCAAGTCAGCCCGTATGTTCGGCCACCATCGCGCTCCAGGGCCAATGTTATGCAGCCTGACTGCGCACGCCGACTGCGATCAATCGATCCGGTTTCGAGGGGGACCGAGGCAGAGCGGACCACAGTCGCCGGACGCTGAAATTCGCCGCCAGCATAGCCGAACACGGCTGATTGCACGAGCATCCAAAACCCGATGACATGCCAGAATGCAATGCCGGCGGCAAACCCTCCGCTGGCCCAAAGCGCGCGCCCGAGCATGTCGCGCTTGCCCGGTGAAAATCGTTCGATGCTGCCATTCGAATCGCCATGCATGGTTGAGAAGTGTGACGCGGCCTTTCGCATGGCGGCAAGGGCACACAAGCCGCTGCGGGCAAGCTGGGCGGGTATCTCCACAGATGGTGGCAAGAGTGAACCTAGCGCGGCATCGGCAGGGGGGACTGGCGCGGGAACGCCAAGGCGTCATCGTCACGCTTTGTCGACCGCACCGGCGGAACCGCCATTTCGGTCGCCGAACACAGCTTTCGTTCGTCCTCGTTCGGACCGCAGGCTGTGGGTTGACCGTCTCGGGAAAGACAAATGCGGATCTCGCGCAACCGGCCACGGTCCCCGCGCGAGCACGAAATAGCGATGGCCTCCGGCGGCAATCCCGGATTGGCGGCCACGAAAGCGTTTTTCAGTTTGGCTGGCGTGACGAACTGCGTCTCGAACGGATTGACGTAGTCGTTGGGAATGCGCACCTTTTTGAAAAGCTGCCGGGATAGTTGGAAATACGACGCCGCATCGAGCCCTGAACAGGTCCCGTGCTTGCGGTACTCATGGATGATGAGACCCCGGCTCGGCATGATGTCGAGCATGCCCGCAATAACGGTGTCGGGAACGAACGGTCGCCGGGGCAAACGGCAGTCTTGCGGCCAGCCGCGCGTGTATTGCGGCCAGAGTCCGTGCAGTATGAAGGAGTACCGCTTTCCATCGCGCCGGTTGCATTGCATCTCGTCATCGGCCGATGCTTCTGACGAACAGTGCGTGGGACTCCATGACAGCACGAGCGCGTAGTAGTCGAACTTGCCGGCGACGTCGCTCTGCCTGGTGTTGCGACCTGGGTCGTCCCACCGCAACTGCGCCAACGCTCCGGACGCCATGGTCAGGGCGACAAGCAGAAGTCCAATCAGGCGAACGGGCGGTCTTTTCAAAATGGGCACAGACGGCCAAGCTCCTCAAACGGCGCGGCACAATAGCGGGGGTTTCAGGCAACGCAACCCCGCCCGAAGATCGAGTGCATTGCTTACGTGGTGGCGAAACCGGCCAGAATACGTGCCCAACTACGCGCACCTTTCTGGAAGCTGCTGAGATTGTATTTCTCGTTTGGACTGTGAATGCGGTCGTCGTCGAGGCCGTATCCGACAAGCAAGCTGTCCATGCCGAGCGCATCCTTGAACGAACCCACGATCGGGATCGAGCCGCCGCAGCCCATGAGTACCGCCGGCCGGCCCCATTCCTCTTCCAGCGCCGCCGCCGCCGCCCGCACCGCTGGCGCCGTGGTGTCGAAGCCGACCGCGGCGCTGCCCCGCGTTCCGATGAACTCGACCGTGCAATCCGGCGGCAGGTGTGCACGGATGTGATCCTGCAGTAGCCGGAGACAGCGGTCCGGATCCTGCCCCGGCACCAGCCTGCATGTGATCTTCACCGACGCCTTCGACGGGATGACGGTCTTCGAACCCACGCCTTGATAGCCGCCGGTAATGCCATTGAACTCGACCGTCGGCCGCGACCAGAGCTGTTCGATGACCGACCGGTCGGCTTCGCCGGCCGGCGTCGTCAACCCAACCGATTTCAGAAACGGGCCCTCGGCTGTGGCCGACAGCGCCGCCCACTGCGCCTTCTGTTCCGCCGGCAAAGGCACGATGCCGTCAAGAAAGCCGGCAATGGCGATGCGTCCGCTGTCGTCGTGAAGGCTTGCCATCGCCTTTGCCAGCGCCCGGATCGGATTGACCGCCGGCCCGCCATACATCCCCGAATGCAAATCGCGCGACGGGCCGGTGACGATCGCCTCCGTCCCGGCAAGCCCGCGCAGCATTGTCGTGATTGCGGGCGTATCCTTATCCCATTGCCCGGTGTCGCAGACGAGTACGAGATCGGCGTTGAGTTCGTGGCCCGTGGTGGCGAGGAAGCCCGGCAGCGACGGCGAACCACATTCTTCTTCCCCCTCCAGCATCACGGAAACGGCAACCGGAAGTTCGCCCGCGACCTCTTTCCAGGCCCGCGCGGCTTCAAGGAAGGTCATCAGCTGACCTTTATTATCCTGAGCCCCGCGCGCCACGATGACTTTGCCATTGCCGGGCTCCTCGGCAACGTGCGGCTCGAAGGGATCGCTGGTCCACAGGTCCAACGGATCGGCAGGCTGCACGTCATAGTGCCCGTAAAAGAGAACATGGGGTTGCCCGGCCGTCCGGCCCCGGTCATGGCCGACAACCATTGGATGACCCGTAGTTTCTCGCACCGAAGCGTCAAACCCGATGTCGCGCAATTGGCTCGCACACCATTCTGCCGCCCGCCGGCACGCCGGCGCAAAGGCTGGATCTGTCGAGATGCTGTCGATGCGCAACAGTTCAAAGAGCCGGTCGAGTGCGGCATCACGATTTTTGTCGAGCCTGTCGAGAACGGCGGGCAAGTGCGGTGTCATGGGCCTCTCTTTTTTGCAGTTACGGCTGCTAGGGGTCGATCGATAATGCCGCCGCGAAGCTGATATCGAGGACGCAGCTACAAGACGAGGAACCTTGCCTTTTTCACCCGGTTGCGACCTGCTATGCCAGGATCTTGAGGCGATGTCGCGACACCCTGGATGAACGACATCGAAGGTGGTCATTCAGGTGCGCGGCGACGGCGCCTGACACTCCAGCAGAAACGGCGGCGCGATGCCAGCTTGGGTCTACCGGTTCGGCCCCGATCAGACGGACGGCCATTCAGGTCTCACCGAAGAACTCGGCGGGAAAGGGGCCAATCTTGCCGAAATGGCCCGGCTTGGGCTGCCGGTTCCGCCTGGCTTCACGATCGCCACCCATGTCTGTCGTCACTATTTTGCAAGCGGCGAAATTCTGCCCGACGGCCTCGAGGCCGATGTCAGCAATGCCGTCGCTGCGACCGGCCGCGGGACCGGAGCTATTTTTGGCGACCCGGAAAACCCGCTTCTGCTTGCGGTCCGCTCGGGCGCCGCCATTTCGATGCCCGGCATGATGGACACGATTTTGAACCTCGGGCTCAACGACGCCACCGTCGCAGGCCTCGCCCGGCGATCCGGCGACGAGCGCTTCGCCTACGACAGTTACCGACGTTTCATTGAGATGTACGGTGACGTTGTCCTCGGCGTCGATCACGGGCTGTTCGCCGATCTGCTCGACAATTTCAAGAACCTCAACGCTCTGGCATCCGACACAGAAATCACCGCCGCCCAGTGGATGGACGTCATCGACCGCTACAAGTCAGCCATTCGTTCCGAAACCGGCAGCGACTTCCCACAGGACACAACGGCACAACTTTGGGGCGCCATCACCGCCGTTCTGCGGTCTTGGCATAACGAGCGCGCCGAAAGTTATCGCCGTCTGCATGCCATCCCCGAGAACATGGGCACCGCCGTCACCGTGCAGGCGATGGTGTTCGGCAATCGCGGCGAGACATCGGCCACCGGTGTCGCCTTCACGCGCAATCCCGCAACGGGCGCCAGGGAGATTTACGGCGAATACCTGCCCAACGCCCAGGGCGAAGACATCGTCGCCGGTACACGCACGCCACTCCGCCTCACCGAGAAAGCTCGCGTCGAACTGAAGGCGGCCGAGGCCTCGCTTGAAACGACGATGCCGCAAGCCTTCGCTGAACTGAAGGCAATCTTCGCGCGGCTGGAAGCGCATTACCGCGACATGCAGGACGTCGAATTCACGATCCAGGAAGGTAAGGTCTGGATGCTCCAGACCAGATCGGGAAAGCGCTCGGCGGAGGCCGCGTTGAAGATCGCCGTCGACCTCGTCGAGGAACAAATCATCTCGCGCGACGAAGCCGTCATGATGGTCGAGCCGCAAGCGCTGTCGCATCTTCTGCATCCGCGTATCGAGCCCGGCGCGAAGAAAGATCTCATCGCCCGCGGCCTGCCCGCGTCGCCCGGTGCGGCAACCGGCGAAATCGTTCTCACCTCCGACGAGGCGGAGGTCATGCGGGCGCAAGGCCGGCACGTCATCCTCGTGCGTGTTGAAACGAGCGCGGAAGACATCAATGGCATGAGCGCCGCCGTTGGCGTCCTAACGCAGCGCGGCGGCTTGACGAGCCACGCAGCCGTCGTGGCCCGCAGCATGGGATTGCCTTGCATTTCCGGCGCGGGTGCAATCCGTATCGACACTGCCCAGGGCGTCGTTCGAACCGGCAGCCGCACATTCAAACGCGGCGATGTCATCACCATTGACGGCACGACGGGTGAAGTTCTCGCCGGGGCGGTGCCCATGAAGCAGCCGGAGTTGTCCGCAGATTTTGCGACGCTGATCAGCTGGGCCGATACGTTTCGCGGTCTCAAGGTGCGCGCCAATGCCGACACCCCGCGCGACACCCTGCAGGCCCGAAAGTTGGGCGCCGAGGGCATTGGTCTGTGCCGGACCGAGCACATGTTTTTCGATGCGTCTCGCATCCTTGCCATGCGCGAAATGATTTGCGCCAACGACGAGAACGGCCGCCGCTCGGCATTGGCGAAAATCTTGCCCATGCAGCGCTCCGACTTCGTCGAACTGTTTCGAATTATGGATGGCGATCCCGTCACCATTCGTCTGCTCGATCCCCCGTTGCATGAATTCCTGCCGCGACATGAAACCGAACTTCAACCGATTGCCGATGCTCTTGGGATCACACTTGATCGACTGAAGATGCGCGTCGCTGAGCTTTCTGAATTCAATCCGATGCTCGGTTTCCGCGGCTGTCGCCTTGCAATTCGATATCCCGAAATTACCGAGATGCAGGCCCGCGCCATCTTCGAGGCTGCCATCGAGGCGGAGCGCATCGTCGGGCATCCGGTCAAACCGGAGATCATGATTCCCCTTGTCGCCTACCGCCGCGAGTTCGACATTCTCGCCGACGTCATTCGCGCGACGGCACTAAAAATTGAAGTCGAAACCGGCCGGCGTCTCAATTACCAGATCGGGACCATGATCGAGCTGCCGCGCGCGGCACTACGTGCCAAGGAATTGAGCGAAGGCGCCGACGGCGCTGAGTTCTTCTCGTTCGGCACCAACGATCTGACCCAGACGTGTCTCGGACTGTCGCGCGACGATGCAGCCCCCATCCTTGCCAATTACGCCGGTAAGGGGATTTTTGATCGCGACCCGTTCGTATCCATCGATGAAGCCGGCGTTGGCGAATTGATCCGCATCGGCGTTGCGGGCGGACGCGCGGGCCGGGCCGCATTGAAGATCGGCATATGCGGAGAACATGGTGGCGACGCTTCTTCCGTTGGCTTCTTCCACGACCTGGGGCTCGACTATGTGTCGTGCTCGCCCTTTCGTGTTCCGATCGCCCGCTTGGCAGCGGCTCGCGCCGCGATTACTGCCAAGCGCCGCGGAGGCAGTTGAGCCACCATCGCATTTATAAGAAACTGCGGTCGGGATCGCCGTCGTCACCAAGGCGCCGACGGGGCGGCGGCGGACCGGCGTTCGTCGGCGTCAGAAGGATAGCCAGAACGAAGGGCGGAAACAGAAAGCACCACGCGGCCCACGACGAGTAATCGCGATTCTTCATGGCCGCGAGCAGTCCCCCGGTGATCGCCGAGACAATTGCTACCAGCCCCCAAGTGACAACGTAGGTCATAATGTCCTCGCCCGCTGTTGGCGGCGTTTAACTCAAACCCGCGCTCGGGTGACCATGCACTTGGGAGACGATTGCGGCAAAAGCAAGCTGTCGGCCGCTGGTCCGTTAACGCGCTAAACCCTATCTAGCGGTTAAAATCCAATCCAAGATCCAGCACCGGGGCCGAATGGGTCAGAGCGCCGACGGAAATGAGATCGACACCCGTCTCGGCAATCGCTCTCACCGTCGTCAGATTAACGCCGCCTGATGCTTCCGTGATAGCTCGTCGCGCAACGACGCGCACCGCTTCAGTCAGCGTGCCCGGTGTCATGTTGTCGAGCAGCACGGCATCGATTTTGTGCTTCATGACCAGCGTCAGTTGATCGAGCGTGTCGACCTCGATCTCGATCTTGACCATGTGACCAGCATAGGCTCTGGCGCGCGCGATGGCCGGTTCTACTCCACCCGCCGCAACGATGTGATTGTCCTTAATCAGAATGGCGTCGAAGAGACCCGTGCGATGGTTTTGTCCCCCCCCGCAACGGACGGCATATTTTTCGAGGGCCCTGAGCCCGGGCGTCGTCTTGCGCGTGTCGACAATAGCGGCCTCGGTGGCGGCGATTGCGTCCACATAACGCCGCGTGAGTGTCGCGATACCGCTGAGCCGTCCCATGTAATTGAGCGCAACGCGCTCGCCGGTGAGGATGGCGCGGGCCGGTCCGGATATTTTGGCGACCACCTCCCCGGCCGCAACGGGCGCGCCGTCGGACGCGCAGCGCACGAAGTCAACGCGGCTGTCCAGGGCCGCAAACGCAGCCTGCGCGAGGTCCAGCCCAGCAACGACACCATCCTGCCGGGAAGCGATGACGGTGTAGGCCATCGCGTCGGCATCGACCGTTGCATCCGTAGTAAGATCACCGGCGAGGCCCAGGTCCTCCGCGAGCGCATCGGCGACAGCACGCGCGACGAGGGCATTGGGAAGACGTGGCAGGTTCACAGCGACATCTCCAGCGGCATGCGCGCGCGACGCGCGCGCGGGCCGGAGTGCAATTCGATAGCGTGCAGATCAGCCAAGGTCATGAAGGTTCGCTTCGCCAGCCGAGCCTGCGCCTGCGGATAGTCGCTGCGGAAGTGTCCCCCGCGGCTTTCCTTGCGGACCAACGCTGCCGCCGCGATCAGTCGTGCGGTCAACGCCATGTTGCTGACGACAGCATCGCCCGCGGCCTCGGCTTCAATCTCGCGCAGCGCTTCCAGAGCGTGCTTCAAACCCTTCGCTTCACGCACAACACCGACGTCCTCGCTCATGATGCGGCGAATGCGGCGGATCTGTTCGGCTCGAATGCGCATATCGACGACGGTGCCGCCCCGGATGAGGCGAAGCTTGGCGATCGGCCGCGCTTCACTCGCAGGTACGAGCGAACGAATGTCGTCGGCAACGCGCGCGCCCAACACAATCGCTTCAAGGAGCGAATTCGATGCAAGCCGATTGGCGCCGTGCAATCCGGTCGAGGCCACTTCGCCCGCTGCCCAAAGGCCTTCGACGCTGGTGCGCCCGAGCATGTCGGTCGCGATCCCACCCATGTGATAATGGGCCGCCGGTGCAACGGGGATGAGATCGGTCTGCGGATTGATGCCGGCTGCCACGCAATGCGCATAAACCGTCGGATAGGCAGTCGCAAAACGGGCGCCGACCGCCGAACGGCAGTCGAGAAACGCGCCGCGTCCAGAAACGATCTCTTCAAACACACCGCGCGCCACGATATCGCGCGGCGCAAGGTCTCCATCGGGATGGTGGCGGAGCATGAAGCGCTCGCCGGTCTTATTGATCAGCGCCGCGCCTTCTCCGCGAAGGGCTTCGGTTGCCAGCGGTGCCGGGTCGCCGCCGGTGTCGATGGCGGTTGGATGGAACTGCACGAATTCCGGATCAGCGATGACAGCACCGGCGCGCGCGGCAAAGGCAATGGCCTCTCCGCGCGCGTAGGCTGGATTGGTGGTCACCGCGTAAAGCCCGCCGACCCCGCCCGTCGCCAGGACCACGGCGCTGGCCGGCAGAAATTCGTAAGTGCCCTGGCCACGGCTTTCGCCGCGAGCCAAGCGCACGCCGACGACACGATCGTTGTCGAGCACAAGGTCTTCGGCTTCATGGCCTGTGAGAACCCGGATCGATGGGGTTGCGCGCGCCGCCGCGATGAGCGCCTGCATGATCGCCGCGCCGGCCCGGTCCCCCGAGACGCGCACGATGCGCTTTGCGGAATGAGCGGCCTCACGCGACAGCACGAAATGCCCTTCGAGATCGCGGTCGAACGGCACGCCATAGCGCAATAGATCGCGCACGCGCTCGCCGGCTTCTTCCGCTACCGTCTGCGCAACGGTGCCATCGACGATGCCGGCGCCGGCGACCACCGTGTCGTGGGCGTGCGCGTCCGCCGTATCACCTTCGCCGACGGCCGCAGCAATCCCGCCCTGTGCCCAGACGCTGGAGGCCCCTTCGCCAAGCGGCGCGGCAGCCACAATTGTCACCGGCAGCGGTGCGAGCTTGAGCGCCGTGTAGAGCCCGGCAAGACCTGCACCGACGATGACGATGTCACCCGGGCCGAGCTTGGTCTTCGGCTTCGCGAAGCCGGTGAATTTTCCATTCCGAACGTGCCTGGGCATGTGCCACCTCACTCGACCGCCCCGCTAAAGGGGCTGAAGATATTCGACGTTCAGTTATTCAGATTGACCATGCGTTCGACGGCCCGGCGCGCACGCTCCGCAACGTCCGCCTCGACAGTGACCTCGAACTTGAGATCACGCAGGCTTTCGTAGATCGCGTCCAGGCTGATGCGCTTCATGTGTGGGCACAGATTGCACGGTCGGACGAATTCGACTTCCGGCACATCATCGGCAACATTCGAGGCCATCGAACATTCGGTGACCAACAGCGCCTTTTGCGGCTTGTTCGTCTTCACCCAGTTGATCATGCCCGACGTCGAGCCGGTAAAATCGGCAACGTTGATGACATCAGGCGGACATTCCGGATGAGCAATGATCTTCACGCCGGGGTTGGCATCGCGGTAAGCTTCAAGCTCTTCCGCTGTGAAGCGCTCGTGAACCTCGCAGTGACCGCGCCACGCGATGATCTCGACGTCCGTCTTCGATTGCACGTACTTCGACAGATACTCGTCCGGAATGAGCAGGACGCGACGCGCGCCGAGGCTCTCGACGACCTTAACCGCATTGGCCGACGTGCAAGTGATGTCGCACTCGGCCTTCACGGCCGCCGATGTGTTGACATAGGTGACGATCGGGACGCCCGGATAAGCTTCCCGGAGCAGGCGCACGTCGGCGGCCGTGATCGACGACGCAAGCGAACAGCCCGCGCGCAGATCGGGAATGAGGACAGTTTTGTCAGGCGACAGCAGCTTCGACGTTTCGGCCATAAAGTGCACGCCGGCCTGGACGATGACATCCGCCTCAGCCTTCGCCGCCTCACGCGCAAGTTGCAGACTGTCGCCGCGAAAATCCGAAACGCCGTGAAAGATCTCCGGCGTCATGTAGTTGTGCGCGAGGATGACGGCGCCGCGCTGGACCTTCAATTCGTTGATAGCCTTGATGAGGGGGGCGTACTGAACCCACTCCATCGGCGTCACGACTCGCTTCATGCGATCGTAAATGGGCGCGAGTTCGCGTTCGAGCGCCGGCGTGAAGGTAATGCCGTGATCGGGTCGTGCGTGCCCAGCCGGACGACCAGCCATTGCGGCAGCTGAGCGGCTCAAGGGAAGGGTGACCTGCACCATGAAGACCCGATCCTCCAAACAGGCTCCAATTAATGCTCTTTACGAGCATATCTCAGACCTGAAAACATCCGGCACTTGCCGGTGACATCAACTTATGCTCTATTCGAGCACTCTATTGCTTAATTTAAGGGATAGCTGCACGCTTTTCCAGTGGAATGGCGAGCCGTGACACAAATAATTCGTGATCGAGGAGTTCGGCGGCGCGCCCGTGCCTGAGTGCATCGACGCAAGCATGCCGGAAAGCTTACAAACATAAGCCGCGGCAGCCATGCCGCCACGGCTCTCTAGACAGGCTCAGCTGCGTCCTGGTTTAACGCGCACACCCGGCGCTGGACGTTCCAGCAGTACTTCCTTGCGGAAACGGTAGAGCTTGGCGGGGCGACCACCGGTTCGGGTTTTCATGTCGCCTGTCGGCTCGACAAGTCCGGCCCCTTCAACGAGCCGGCGGAAATTCTGCTTGTGCAGATGCGGCCCGAGGATCGCCTCGACGGTGCGCTGCAGTTCGAACAGCGTAAATTCCGGCGGCATAAGTTCGAAGATCACGGGCCGATATTTGATCTTGGCGCGCGTGCGTCCCATCGCCGTGGCAAGAATCCGCCGGTGGTCGAACCGCATCATGGCGCCGAGCCGCGGTGCGGGCGACCACGACAAAGCCGACTCCCGGCCGTCGCGTCGGGCTTCTTCAACAAGCCCTGCTTCATAGAGCAGCTCGAACCGCTCCAGCACTTTCTCTTCATCCCACGTGGCGCCATCGAGCGCGAAGCACATGCGCACGCGGTCATAGCGTCCGATCGGGCGTGCCGGCTCCGCCGTCTGCTGCGGCCGTTCCGACCATTCGCGCAGTCGCGGCAGAATTTCAGCTTCCAGAATGGCGGGGCGACCTTTGCGCCAGTCTTCCCACGGAAAATAATGATACCAGCTGCGCCATGATCCGCGCTGTGCGTCATCGATGTGGCTTGCATCCGTCAGCGCCAGATAGCCGACCGAGACAACGTGCGGCATCTCATCGTCCGGTTGCGCGTGACGCCCGCGATCTCCAAAGGAGTACAGCTGCTCGACGTAACCAAGGTCGATGCCGGCCTGCTCGGCGACCCAGCTCCTGAGGCCACTTTCGAACGTGCGGTGGCGCAATGGAGAGAACGGACCGGAAGGTAAGCTGTCCTGCACTCCGTTCCCGTCTTCACGCACGACGAGCACAACCGGCTCGTTGTCGAGAACCGCGACGATGGCGGCATTAAGTCCGATTTCTACGGCAGGGGCTTCCTGGCGCATCTCTACCCCTTTCGGGTGATGACGCTCGAGGCTCTCGCGCGGAATACGCCGCACATTTGCTTCGGATACCATGGGGTCATTCTCCCGTCTCTAGAGCGATAGACAAAAAAGAAACGGTCCTGGTCTCGACGCGGGACATTTGTCCACGGACCGCTACTTCCTGTCGTGCCTAACGGGTAGCGAGATCGAATATTCCCCAGCCGCGTACAAGCAGCGTCCGGTTTGTTCGTTCCCCGATCAAATGGTTGTCACGACCGATAGAGCTCCTCGAACCGTGCAAGGAACCGCCGCTCGGCTTCTTCGGTCGGCGAGGCCTTAAGCTTTTCCAGCGTCCGTGTAAGTCCGGAACTGAGCCCATCGGGTTCCCCGAAGTAGAGCCGCGCTTCGGCTGCGGTGAAGCCGGCCAGACGTGTCGCCTCGTAATAGGCGGCGATCTGGTCGGCAGTCTTGATCGCAGCCGTGAGATGCGGCTGCAATATGGCAGCGACGCCAAAACGTTGATGAATGGCAGCGAGAATGCGAAGTTCAAATGCCTTGTAGTCGAGCCCGATTGCCGTCTTGAAAGGACTTATCAAGTCACCAATCACGTACTCCGGTGCATCGTGGAGCAGCGCTGCAAGTTGATCAGGCTTCGTGGCGTCGCGCCGTTGATCCGATACGATCGCTTCGACGATCAGCGCGTGCTCGGCAACCGAAAACGCATGTTCACCGGTCGTTTGGCCGTTCCACCGCGCGACACGGGCCAGACCGTGCGCAATGTCTAGGATCTCGATGTCTTCGGGCTGTGGATCGAGGAGGTCGAGCCGGCGGCCCGACAACATGCGCTGCCAAGCCCGCGTCGACTTGCTGTCATGCCGATCGCTCATATCGGCCGCTCGAAGGTGCGATGCAGCGTGTTGCACTCCGAGTGACGGGCACAATTCACCAGGTGATCATTTACCATCCCGACCGACTGCATATAGGCATAAAGCGTGGTCGGACCGACGAAGCGGAAGCCTTGCGCCTTGAGCGCTTTTGACAAGCGTTTGGATTCCGCCGTTTCGGATGGAACGTCGGCCATCTTTTGAAATCGATTGAGGATCGGGCCGTCCTCCATGTGCGACCATAGAAACGCCGCCAGTGTCGTGCGTTCCGAAAGCTTCAGGAACGTGCGTGCGTTGTCGACCGCCGCCTCGATTTTGAGCCGGTTGCGCACGATGCCGGCGTCGAGCAACAGTCGTTTGACATCTTTGTCGCCATAGCGCGCGATGCGTTCCGGATCGAACGCGTGAAAGGCCTTCCGAAAACCCTCCCGCTTGCGCAGGATCGTGATCCACGACAAACCCGCCTGGAAACCTTCCAGCACGAGCTTTTCGAACAGCCGGCGCTCGTCAGCATGCGGCACGCCCCATTCCTCGTCGTGATACTGGATATATAGCGGATCTGTGCCCGACCACGGGCAACGCTGGCTGGCGGATTGAGGCTTCGGCACGCGCGCTGTCCCCGTCACGAAGGAGTGGCCGCAGTGTTGAAATGTGCCCACGCGGGAATATCGAGGACAAGCGTGCTGTCCCCGGCCTTGATCGGCACGCCCTTCTCGGCAAATTCTTGCGCGCGATCCAGCCGGATCATGGCCAAGGCTCGCCCACCCGCGACCGAACCGATGCGGCCGATCTCGACATCGCCACCAAGCACCGGTTGGCCCTCGACCAGTTTTCCCGCTGTGCCCAAGACAGGCACGATACGCCGCCGCGCCGTGCCACGATGTTCCATCCGCGAGACGATCTCCTGCCCGACGTAGCAGCCTTTGGTGAACGAGACGCCGTCGAGTTGATCGAAAAGCGCCTCATGCGGAAAGGTTTCTGCAAACGCGTAGTCGCGTCCGCCCTCCGGCACGCCAACACCGATGCGGAAGTCGTGATAGTCGGCAGCAGTCGCGGTTGAGACAACAGCTTCGGCCTTGCCGACGATGGCCCGCGCACCCAGTGCGGCGAGGCGCGGATCGGCATAAACATGATCAAGGTCCGTCGTCCGCGACCCGCCGAAGATCGCCACGACGTCATGATCGGCCGAAACGTCCCTGATCGTCACGGCCGCCCGCAGCCTGTACAGGGATAGCCGCTTGACGAGATCCCCGGCACGGTCCCGCGCGACGTCGAGCAGTAAACCCTGGGGTGTCCGCACAACAAAGAAATCGAAGAGGATTTTGCCCTGCGGCGATAGCAGTCCTGCAAACACGGCCGGCACAGTATCCAGGCGGCTCATGTCGTTTGTGAGCAGTCCCTGCAACAACGTCAGCGCATCGGGGCCGTCGACGGCAACGACACCACGATCCGGCAATGGGGCGATCTTGATCTCACTCGTCATTGGGGCCAAGGATTGCTATCAGCTGCCCGTACCTAAGGCTGAGGCCTCCGCTAATGCAAGCCGGAACCCTGCCCGGCCCCGACGCGAGCTTTGAATTTAGCATGACAGCACCGTTCGATCTCGTCATCTCAGGCGCCACCGTCGTCAACCACGACGGCGAAGGTGTGCGTGATCTCGCGATCCGTAACGGGCGCATTGCCGCCATGGGCGAGCTTGGCTGCGTCAAAACGCTGGACACGCTCGATGCGCGCGGACTGCATGTTTTGCCGGGCGTGATCGATACGCAGGTCCACTTCCGCGAGCCTGGCCTGACACACAAGGAAGACCTCGAAACGGGCAGTCGCTCCGCTGTAGCCGGCGGCGTCACGGCCGTTTTTGAAATGCCCAACACGGCTCCGCTGACAACGTGCGCATCGACGCTTGCGGCCAAGGTGTCAGCCGCGCGTCATCGCATGTTGTGCGACTTCGCATTTTTCGTCGGCGGCACCCGCGAAAACGTCGACGATATTCCAAGCCTCGAACGGCTCGAAGGTTCAGCCGGCATCAAGGTCTTCATGGGCTCCTCGACTGGCAACCTGCTCGTTGACGATCCGCCCACGCTGGAAAAAATCGTGTCCCGGCTCTCGCGCCGGGCCTCCTTTCATGCCGAGGATGAAGCCCGGCTGAAGGATCGCATGCACTTGCGCGTGCCGGGCGATCCTTCCTCGCATCCCGTTTGGCGCGACGAGGAAGCCGCCCTCATGGCAACCAAGCGGCTCGTCGAGCTTGCGGAAAGGCATCGTCGCAGGGTGCACGTCCTGCACATCTCGACAGCTGAGGAAATGGATTACCTGCAACAACATAAGGATTGGGCCAGCGTCGAGGTCACGCCGCATCACCTCACGCTGGCTGCCCCCGAATGCTATGAGAAGCTCGGCACCTACGTGCAGATGAACCCGCCCGTCCGCGACGCCCGTCATCGCGAACGGCTGTGGCAGGCGCTTGCCGACGGTGTCGTTGACGTTCTGGGTTCCGACCACGCACCGCATACGCGCGAGGAGAAGGACCATGCCTACCCCGCGTCCCACTCCGGCATGACCGGCGTCCAGACGCTCGTCCCGATCATGCTCGATCACGTCAACGCCGGCCGGCTGACTCTGCAACGGTTCGTCGATCTCACCAGCCATGGCCCGCAGCGTCTTTTTGGAATTAGGGGCAAGGGCCGTATCGCGCTGGGATGGGATGCCGATCTGACCGTCATCGATTTGAAACGACGCGAAACGATCCGGGACGATTGGATCGAGAGCCGCGTCGGTTGGACGCCCTACAACGGCAAGAGCGTTACCGGCTGGCCCGTCGGGACATTCGTTCGCGGCCGCCGGGTCATGTGGCAAGGCGAACTCGTGCGATCAGGCTTCGGCGAGCCGGTACACTTCTACGACGTGTGACACGACAGCGGTTAACCCCGTCGCGTCGCTGAGCGCTGGTCCTGGCACCGGCCTTGCAATGCGGCCCGGCCATGACCGCAATCACCTCTCCCCAGACCACGCTTGAAAAGACGATGAACTCCACAGACGGCATGACTGGTTCGGCAGTCACGCAGTCGCTGCGGGTGCTCGCTGCAACACTGGCGGTTGCACTGGTGCTCACCGCCGCAATTGTCGGAGTTTATCTTTTGAAATCGGCACTCGGCATCAACGTTTTCCCCGGCAGATCGCCACTCCACGAACTTTTCTATCACCTCGTTCGCTAGGCGACCGCTGTCGGGCAGCTCAAACCAAAAGGCCACCCGTGTCGAACGGGCGGCCTTTTGTTTTTCATCTCCGCAGTATCAATTGACGACGTGCACCGGCGTGCCGACGTTTACGAGCTTGGACAGGTGCACGACGTGGCCGTTGTGCATGCGGATGCAGCCGGACGATGCTTCCGTGCCAATCGAACTCGAATCGTTGGTGCCGTGAATTCGGTACAGCGAGCTGCCAAGATAAATGGCCTTGGCCCCGAGCGGATTATTGATGCCGCCGGTCATTTTAATCGGCAAATAGGGCTTGCGCTGGCGCATCTCTTCCGGCGGGGTCCAGTCTGGCCATGACTTGATGCTGGAAACCTTCTGCGAACCCGTCCACTTGAAGCCCTTCTTGCCGACGGCGACGGGGTAGGCGTAGGCCTTTCCGTTTCCGAGCGCGTAGTAAAGCGTCTTCTGAGATTGATCGACGATGATGGCGCCCTTCTCGTAGCCACCTTTGTAAGACACGACCGACGGGCTCTTCGCGGAAATCGACGGTTTGCCGCCACCATCGAGCAGCGCTTTCGGTTTTCCACCCGGCCCAAAAGATCCCGGCCCAAAGGTCGCGAGCGTTGCGTCAGGCTTCACCTTCTGCTTGGGCGACTGAAACATGCCAAAACCGCCGCTTCCGGCGGGCTTTGAACGCGCAACGTCCCCCCACATCCCGTAGGCTCCGGGGATTTCGGCGAGCGCGGGTGTTGAAATGGAAATGACGAGGCCGGCGATAGCGGCCAAATAGCGAACTCTCATGACAAAACCCTCTTTATTGAGACGCGGGTGACAGCAGGACGGCCATTTAATTCGCGAAAGCGATCTAAGCTCCACGCCCCTCAATTTTGCTAACTAACAGAGTAAAGCTCGCGATGGAACCCACGGATGATACGGATATTTTGACGATTTGCCGCAACCGCGCAACCAGCCCCCATGAGATTTGGCTGCGGTCTGAGCCGGTTGCCTGGCAAAGATCGACATCATCCGCGGCGTCTCGCCTCCCCACTTCCGCCTGCCATGATGCAGCCCGTCGCAATGGACAAGCGTTCAAGCCCTGACTACCTATCGATGACACAAGGGTGCCCACGTCGGGAAGTTGGACTGACGCCATCTTGGTGAACCAAGACCGCGCTGAAGAAAACGCGAGGGAGCGCACGGGCACAAGAACGCATGGATTTCATACCTAATCCCCTGATCATCCCAGTCGGCCTCGTGATTGGCGTGTTGGTCGCAGCCCCCGTCGGCCCGGTGAACGTGTTGTGCATCCAGCGTGCGATCGAGCGCGGCTTTTTTGGCGGCCTGGCAGCGGGCATTGGTGCTGTCCTCGGCGACGGCACCATCGCGCTGATTGCGGCTCTCGGCGTCGGCGCCATCTCCGGAGCCATCGAATATCACCGGACCTCGATCCAGGTCCTTGGCGGCCTTGCTCTGATTGCCTTCGGGATCAAACTTTATCTCACCCTACCGCCGATCGATCAGGCCACCCGAGCTGACCTTGAAAAGACATCGTTGCGCGATTTCGCTTGGGACATCCCGCAAACATACTTTCTCACCATCACCAATCCCGGCGCGGTTCTTGGCCTTTTTGCAATATTTGGGGGTGTTTCGACATTCGTCGAGGTTCACACGACAATCGATGCTCTCACGATGGTGGCCGCGATCATGGCCGGCAGTCTGGCCTGGTGGATTTTCCTGGCCAATCTCATCAGCCGCTTCCGCCATCTGGTGAATGCAAACCACCTGCAGATGATCAACAAATACGCGGGTGCGGCGCTGATGGTGTTCGGCGCGATACTGATTGGTGAAATGGTCTTGAAGGGCGGCCTGGGCATCGGTCACTGACGGGTTTCGTCACGGACTGCCGCTATTGAATTATCCGCCCGAGAGTGAACTCGCCCTGCATCACCCGCCGTTCGAGCCCGCGCGCCAGATCGACGACCGCGTCTTCCCCGTACATTGCCACGAGATCCGTCAGGGCCGCAAACAGGGCGGCATACGCCATCTGTTCCGACGCCACACCATTTTCGGTACCCTCGTCCCAAGCGGCCAAAATGAGCCCGAGGGCTTTAAAGCTGTGGTCGTCACTCTCTGCGAGTTCGCGTGCTTCTGGATTCATTCGTCTACTCCCACCCATCCGCGGCGAGCCGCCCCCGGTCTCACATCCCCGGTCTCACATACGGTCACATCCTTATGCGCTTAACATGGTCCGCACGAATGTGCGGCTGCAGCAGCAATTCAGGGTAAACCTCAACCAAACTTCATCGTGAGGAATTTGCCTTAAACCACCATGGCTCCATCGCGATTACGGTGCCTTTTCGGCAAGCTGTTCGGAAAGTTCCACGCCTTCAGCCATGAACCGGTCGATCGCTGTTTGCGCGGACGGTGTGCACGACGTGTATGTTCGGCTATAGCTGCGATAACCCTGGTTGAAGCTGCGCGTAATGCGTGACTTGCGCAGCGCGCTCGCAGTTTCCGCATCGATCAGCGTGCGCATGTGCTCCCGCCACAACTGTCCGTCGTTGGCCGAGCACAATTCCCGCAGGTAGTGCACCGCGCCGAGGATTTCTGCGAGCCGCATGAGCTGATCGTCATACGGCTTGGCGTCCTGCGCCCCGGCCACACGCACGCTTGCGCCCATCAGTGTCAGTCCAGCCAACAGTGCGGCGGCCGCACGCTTCGTGATGACTAAAGGCCCTAAGGCATGCATTGCCGGTTCCGATGACGATGATTATCTTGACCTATCCGGGCGCATTTCGGCGCTCGTGTGACGCCTCTGAGTTTAACATCGATTCTTCAGTGTCACACGTGTCGAGCCCCTGACACTGTCTGCACCGGTTGTGTGAGGCCGCATGTGCTCGCGTTACAGTCTGACATCGCCGCCGGAAGCCGTGCGAGCCTACTTCGCAACCAGCAATGGCCTCGATTTCCCCCCGCGCTACAACATTGCGCCGACGCAACCGGTGTTGATCGTCCGCAGATCACCGGTGGGAGAGCGTGAGCAACATCTTGTCCGCTGGGGACTGATCCCCTCTTGGGTCAAGGACCCGCGCGAATTTACGACCATCATCAATGCCCGGTCCGAAACGGCCGCTGAGAAGCCGTCGTTTCGCGGCGCCTTACGGCATCGCCGCTGCCTTGTTCCAACCACAGGATTTTACGAGTGGACCGGCAAGCCCGGCGCCAAGCAACCCCACCTCATTCGCCCGCGCGACGGTGGCCTCATGGCGATGGCGGGTCTGGCGGAACATTGGGCCGGCGCCGACGGCAGTGAACTGGAAACAATGGCCATCCTCACGACATCGGCCAACGCCACGATGCAACCGATCCACGATCGCATGCCCGTGATCATCGCGCCTGAACATTTCGAGACTTGGCTCGATTGCACCTCCGGCACGGCGATATTCGCTGAAACGCTACTTTCCGCAGCGCCTGCCGACTTGCTTGAAGTTGTCGATGTGAGCCCCAGGCTGAATAACCCGCGCAACGAGGGACCCGAACTCCACCGCCCTCCCGAGGCCGCAGCCTGAAAGCCCAGATACAACGGAGGTACCGCTGAGAACCACTGAAAACGCTTGAACATCAGCGCACAAGCCGTTGTTCTGGAAAGAAGGACCTTCATTCACCAATCGCACGATGAGACCGCGCAGCCCCTCGCGCGAGCCGCAAGAACCGACTATTCTGCCCGTTGGCCTGAAGCGGTTGGTAGTGCTGCGAGCTAGCCATTGCGACGGCTGATTGAAGTCCGGCGGGGAGACACGAGTATGGCGTATCGAGGCGGTGATTTGGATTTGCGCACGCCGCGCACATGGAGCGCGACGGCGCTCGATTCCCCTCCAGCCTATGAGCCGCGCACCCGCAGCGCTTACACCCCAGGCCCGATCTGGGTGGACGAAGTCGTCCTGACGTGTGTCAACCATGCCTATGATGTGGCGCTCGCCCACCGCGCCTCCGAAGTCGGCCTCGGACATCTCCTTCATGCGCTGACCCGCATCGACGCGGCAGCCGAAGCACTCGAAATTCGCGGCATCCGCGTCGCTGCCCTGCGCCGCGAAAGCGCCACCGTGATTGCCAGCGAACTACCGGTCGGCCTGAATTCGGGTGAAACCGGACCGCGCCATTCGGAAGAACTCGAACACGTTCTGCGTGCCGCCAGCCTGATTGCATCGCGTCGCAATGCGCCGGCCTCCGTCGAAGATCTCCTGCACCTGATGCTTGATGTCGAACCCGACCTTCCTGGCCTCGGACTTCTGGCCCGTGTCGATGCCCGCTTTGGTGCCCTCAACGGTTCATACGCCCGCCCGGTTCGCGCCACCTATACAGCCCGGTACGCCGCATCCAGCGCTGAACCGCCTCCGCCTCCTCCGACTGGCCAGCCGTCTCGCTCACCGCGCATCGACGCTGCCGGCAATTCCGTCGATACCCAGCAGAATTCCAGGCTCGATGCCCTGGAGCAGATGATGCGCGCGTTGAGCACAGACCTCGGCAGCGAGCGAAATATGGTCTCCAATGTTCTGGGCGACCTTCAGCGCGACGTGACCAACCTGCGCTCGTCCCCCTCTGATGTCGGCCCCATTGCCGACCGCGTGGCGACCATTGAACGGTCGATTACGGCCGGCTTTGAGCAATTCTCATTGGCGCTGGCCTCCATCGAGAACGACTTGCGCGCGCGGATGCAGAATTTTGACGTCGCGCCGCTCGGAAATCGGCTCGAGATCATCGAAGAGGCGGTGCTGTCGCGCGATGGAGATAAAGCCATCAGTGACCTCTCCGAACGGTTGGACCGGTTGGAAACCACGCTTGCGGGCGAACGTACGCGAGCCGCTGAAGCCGGCGCGGTCCTGCGCGGCGAATTAGGGCAGCTGGCGCAATCCGTCGATGGTCATCGTTCCGAAATCGTCAGCACCGTGTTGCCGCTGGCCAACCAACTGTCGGAGTTTCGCTCCATCGTCGAATCCAGTCAGGCGGATGCGGGCGAAAAACTTCGCGCGCTCTCAGAACGGCTTTCACCCGTCGAACGGCTCGTTGCCGATACGCTACAGAAGGTCATCGACGGGCAGGTGTCGGGCCGTGATGATCTTGCCGAAGTGTCCGACGCCATCGTCAAACTCAATGCCAACCAGCACACGCTGGCCAGCACCATCGAGCAGTCCCGCATTGAGGCGCGCGACAATGCCCTCAGATATGGTGAAGAGTTCAAGGTAACGGCGGCGAGCCTGACGGGAGCCGTTGACGCCATGGCACCCCGCTTTGCCGATCTTGAAGGCGAGACGCACCGGATCGCCGGCACAATCGAGGGGTTGTCGGGAACGGTCGAAAACATGCACCGTGTCACGATCGAGCGTTATTATCGCCGTAACCGCTTCTGGTACTGGCTTTTTGGCACTGACGACTGGGTCGCCGCCAGCTGGCCGTCGCAGTCGCACAAAATCGCCGAGGAGCTGAAAGCGGTCAAAATCAGCCGTCGGTAGCTTTGCGCGGCGATGCCATCGTTAACGCTGGCATATCCTTTGCTCCCACACGTCCGTGCCGTCCCGCCGCAAGCGCGGACGTGCCGTTCTGGTGCGTGAGACAATAGATGACCGTTAACTCTCAGTTTCATCCGGTTGGCGGCGTTGTCCTCATGACCGCAGGCGGCGCGCTCGCCAACATCATGGCCAATGGCCTGGCTGACCGCCTCGGACCCATAACGGTCATTGAGGAAGCGCCGGAGACCAAGGCCGAGATCATCCGCCGCCGAGTTCGTCTGCAAGGCTGGACTACGGCTCTCGGACAAGTTGCCTTCGGTCTTGCGCAGCGACTGCTTTGGCCAAATTCGGATCGCATCCGCGCCGTCTGGAGCGCGCACGGCCTTGATCCGAGCCCCGCCCGCGGCCTCGTCGTTCACCGTGTCGCGTCGGTGAACGCGCCGGAGTGTCGCGCTCTCTTGGCCAAACTCGCTCCCGACGTTGTCGCCGTCTATGGCACCCGTTTGCTCAAGCCCGCGACGCTGCAAGTCGTCACCGCGCCGTTCATCAACTATCACGCCGGCATCAATCCCAAGTATCGCGGCCAGCACCCCGGATATTGGGCTCTCGCAGAAGGAGACAAGGAGAATGCCGGCGTCACCATTCACTTGGTCGACGCAGGCGTCGACACCGGCTTGGTGCTGTATCAGGCTCGCGTGGCGTTTGCGCCGCAGGACACCATCGCGAGCTATCAGCATGTTCAGGCGGCCCATGCGCTGCCGCTGTTCGCCCGCGCCATCGACGATGCCAGAGCCGGTCGCCTGTCACCGGCCCGTGTCGATCTTCCCTCGCGCCAATACTTCCCGCCGACCCTTTGGCGCTACCTCGCCACAGGAGTGATGCGCGGCGTGTGGTGATCTAGAGCACCTTGCCGGGGTTCAAGATGCCGTTGGGATCGAAGGCGCGCTTGATGGACCGCATCAGGTCGAGCGATACGGGGTCTTTCAAGCGAAGCAGTTCGCCGCGCTTCATCAGGCCGATGCCGTGTTCGGCCGAAATTGATCCGCCCATCTCCGCGACCAGATCGTGGATCGCAGCCGACATCGGCTCCCACAAGTCCAGATAAGCAGCCTTGGCCATGCCGGACGGCTGCGAGATGTTATAGTGCACATTGCCGTCGCCGAGATGCCCGAAAGGCACCGGTCGCGAACCTGGGCAAACACGCTCGACGACCAATGCCGCGCGTTCGAGAAATTCGGGAATGCGGCCGACGGGAAGCGATACGTCGTGTTTGATTGACCCGCCTTCATGCTTCTGCACGTCGGACATCTGTTCCCGCAGCCGCCACAACGCCGCCTGCTGAGGTCCAGAGATCGCAAGTTGGGCTTCTCCGACGAGCCCACGTTCCATTGCGTCGGAAAGCAAGGCTTCGATCGTCGGCCCGGCGCGGCCGGTCTCGGCTGTCGAGATTTCCAACAACACTAAACACGGTGCGGAAGGATCGCTGATCGGCGGTATGCCCTGTCCATGACGCAAAGCGAAAGTCATCGCCTGCTGCGACATGAATTCGAACGCCGTCAAGCCTGAGCCGGCCCGTGTCTGCGACAGTCGGAACAGCGGCACGAGCGCGTCGATGGACGGCAAAGTGACGAGGGCGGTCGCAAGGTCACGCGGTGGCGCCACAAGTTTGACGGTTGCCGCCGTGATGACACCGAGTGTCCCTTCCGAGCCAATAAAAAGATCACGCAAATCGTAGCCCGTGTTGTCCTTCTTCAGGCTCGAAAGGCCGCGCATGATCCGACCGTCCGCGAGGACCGCTTCGAGCCCCAGTACGAGGGCGCGCGCGTTGCCATGCGCCAACACCGCTAGTCCTCCGGCATTGGTGGCAAGATTTCCCCCAAGGCATGCACTGCCCTCCGACGCCATCGAGAGCGGGAACATCAGTCCTGCCGATCGCGCCGCCTCCTGCACCGTGGCGAGCGTCACTCCGGCCTCGGCCGTCAGAGCGAAAGCATCGGCATCGACGCTGCGGATCGCAGTCATCCGATCGAGTGACAGAACGATTTCGGTCCCCGCCGCATGCGGAATTTGTCCGCCGACGAGCCCCGTATTACCCGACTGCGGCACGACCCCGACGCGCGCCTCGTTGCACAGCCGCAGGATGTCGGAAACTTCAGCAGTCGATTGCGGCCTGACGATTAAAGGGGAAACGCCGACGTAGCGGTCGCGCCATTCGTGCAGATACTTTGCCTGCGCCGGATCAGCGCTCGTTAGCGCATGTGCCGTTCCAACGACGCGCGTCAGCGCGGCGATCAGCGCCGGAGATGGATGATTGAGCGACGGGCCCGTCATGCGGCACGCGGCGCGGCAGCCCGGCGCAACCGGTCATTGATGGCAACGCCAAGGCCGGTCTCGGGTATCGGCATGACCGCGACATCACTTGATCCGGCCGCATCGAACGCTCTGAGCGCCGCAAAAAGGTTGGCCGCCGCTTCGTCGAGCTTCCCCGACGGACTGAGATTGATGATGAAGCCTGACGACGGAGCGGCCGGACCGAACGCCAGCAACGCTTCACCTTCGTTGGCAGCCGTTGCGTTGAGACGCAGGCGAGCGTTTGGAGCATAATGGCTCGCAAGCTGCCCTGGTGACATCGGGGCGCCACTGGCAGCGGGCGCCGAGGCAATGGCGACGCCAAGCGTCGTGGCAATCTGGTCGGCCGTCACCGCGCCGGGGCGCAAAAGTATCAATTTCGGCCCCGATGCATCGACGACAGTCGATTCGAGGCCGTGCACCGTTGCTCCGCCATCGAGAATGAGGGCAACCCGGCTTCCCAGATCATCCTCGACATGCTGTGCCAACGTCGGACTGACGTGACCGGAGCGATTGGCCGATGGCGCCGCGACCGGGCAGCCCGCTGCCCGCAACATCGCCTGTGCGACCGCGTGATCCGGCACTCGAAGGGCTATGGTTTCCAGACCCGCCGTGGCCAGCTCCGCGATGCGACAGCCCGGCTTGCGTTTGACAACGAGCGTTAACGGCCCCGGCCAGAAAACGGACGCCAGCACCCGCGCATCGTGCGACAGCGCGCCAATGTTTTCTGCTGCGGCCAGATCCGGCACGTGCACGATCAAGGGATTGAAGCTCGGCCGCCCTTTTGTTGCGAAAATGGCAGCCACGGACGTATCGCTCGTCGCGTCGCCGCCGAGGCCGTAAACGGTTTCGGTCGGAAACGCGACCAGTGCTCCGCCGCGGATCAGGCGTCCGGCTTCCTCAATGGTCGCCGCTGAGGCGGGTACGAGAACCATGAGCATCCTCTGTAAGTACCTTCCGCCGTCGCGGATCTGCGCCTAATGTTGCCGCCTTCCGATGGTTGAAGGACGGCCATGACATATCAGGCTCCCGTAGACGACATCCTTGCTGCACTCAAGGCCGCGGGTGCATTCGACCCAGTCATTATGGACGGATTGGACGAAGACACGGTCCGGGCGATCCTTGAGGAAGCGGGTAAATTCGCCTCCGAGGTCCTCGACCCCCTGAACCGCATCGGCGACAAGACCGGGTCGCGCCTCGACAATGGCGCGGTTGCAACGCCGCCGGGCTGGAAAGAAGCCTACAGCCGTTTTGCCGAAGCCGGCTGGACCGCGCTGCCTTGTCCCGCCGAGGACGGCGGCCAGGGCTTACCCAGTTCGGTCGCCATGGCCGTGGGTGAAATCTGGAATGCCGCCAACCTCGCCTTCGGCGTCTGTCCTTTGTTGACCAACGGCGCCATCGACGCGCTCCACATCGGCGGCTCGGAGGAACTCAAGGCCCGCTACTTGCCGCGAATGATCTCGGGCGAATGGACCGGCACCATGAACTTGACGGAGCCGCAGGCCGGATCCGATCTGAACGCACTCACGACGCGGGCTGTCCCCGAAGGCGATGGCACCTACCGGATCATCGGAACCAAGATCTACATCAGCTATGGTGAGCATGATCTCACCGACAATATCATCCATCTTGTGCTCGCCAGACTTCCGGATGCTCCACCCGGGACGCGCGGAATTTCCCTCTTTCTCGTTCCGAAGTTTCTCGATGGGGACGACGGCGCTCTCGGCCCGCGCAACGATGTCGTCTGCGCCGGCATCGAACACAAGCTCGGCATCATCGCCAGCCCCACTTGTGTCATGAAATTTGGCGAAGAGGGTGGCGCGACCGGCTATCTCGTCGGCAAGGAAAACCATGGCCTCGCCGTCATGTTCGTCATGATGAACGCTGCCCGCCTTGCGGTCGGAGTTCAGGGAGTTGCCGTCGCGGAACGCGCCACGCAACGCGCAATCCGCTATGCCGGCGAACGCAGGCAAGGCCGCGCGCCGGGCGACCGGGACATGGTGCCGATTATCCGTCATCCCGACGTTCGCCGCATGCTTCTCACCATGCGGGCGCTAACTGTCGCCGCGCGGGGCGTCTGCTTAGCCACCGCGGTCGCGACCGACCTGTCTCATAAGGCAAGCGATCCGCAGACGCGCGCCAGGGCCGCCGATCGGGTCGCGCTCCTGACGCCCGTCGCAAAAGCATTCGCCACCGACGCTGCGGTCGAGGTCGCCTCCCTCGGCATCCAGGTTCACGGCGGCATGGGCTACATCGAGGAGACCGGCGCCGCCCAGCACCTACGCGACGCGCGGATACTGCCGATCTACGAAGGGACCAACGGCATTCAGGCCATCGATCTCGTGACGCGCAAGCTCTCCCTTGCCGGCGGCGTTGCGATGAAGTCATACATTGCCGACCTCGCCGGGACATTGTCGGCTCTGCACGAAGCGCAGCACACGGGCCTTGAATTTGGCCTTGAGCAAATGGCGCGCGCGCTGGAGGCTTTCGGTTCGGCCACGACTTGGATCGGCCGCAAGAGTGACGCCGATGGCGATATAGTTTTGGCAGGTGCGACGCCGTACTTGCAGCTTTTCGGGCTCGTTGCAGCCGGCGATGCCCTGGCGCGCGCCGCACTCAACGCCGGCAACGATCCCGCCCCGCTGACGCTGCTGAGGTTTTTCGCAGAAAACCGGTCGGTCGCCGCACTGGGCCTGGCCGCATCGGTTATGGCCGGTCACGCCTCCGTGCTGTCCGCCGATCTTGGAGCCGGCACATGAGCGCTGCTGTGGAAATCAGCGTCGCGGAGGGCATCCAGACGCTGCGTCTGACGCGCCCCGAAAAGCGGAACGCCTTGACGCAGGAGATGTACCGCGCCTTATCCGACGCGCTCGAAGAAGGGGAAACCGATCCGGCCGTCAAAGTACGCGTGCTCCTGGGTAGCGGCGGACACTTCACGGGCGGCAACGACATTGCGGATTTCCTGGCAACGGCGCGGGGTAAGGATGGCCCGCCGCAGGAAGTCCTCCGCTTCATCGAAGTATTGCCGCGGATGAAAAAGCCCGTCATTGCCGGTGTCGACGGCCAAGCGATCGGCATCGGGACGACGCTACTGTTCCACTGTGACCTCGTTTATGCGACGCCGCGCGCGACGTTCGCCACGCCATTCCTCGATCTGGGTCTGGTCCCAGAAGCCGCTTCCAGCCTGCTCATGCCGGCCGTGATGGGTTACAACCGGACGTTTGAAATGCTCGTGCTCGGCGAGACCTTCTCAGCCGCCCGCGCGTGCGATGCCGGCTTTGTCAATTTGCTGGTCGAACCCGACGCTTTGGAAATCCACGTGCTGTCCATCGCAGCCCGCCTCGCAAAGAAGCCACAGCAAGCGCTACTCACCGCCAAAGCCTTGCTCCGCGGTGATCGTAATGCAGTCTTGACCCGCACTCGCGAAGAAGCCTCAGAATTTGCCCGTTGCTTGACTTCGCCCGAAGCAAGCACGGCCTTCGAAGCCTTTTTTGCGCGCACGCGCAAAGGCTCTTCATGAAGCAGGCGGGTGCGCTCCTGCTGGTCGCTGCTTTGGCGCTGGGGCAGGCTCCCGCTGTCGGTGCCAATTGGCTGACCAAAGCACTCGAACACGCAGACGACGCTGGCAAAGGGATTTCGCGCGGGGTCGTCGGCCTCGAACCAGATCTCGCCCGCGCGGTGGCGCATATCAAATCGTTGCCCGAACGCAGCGGCAGTGCGGCACTCGCGGCTCAAGCTGGTCAGGAAGGCCATTGGCGCTTCGTCAATGCAAAAGGAGAAAGCTATACCGCTGCCAACGCCACTGAATTGGCGTCTGTCCGCGAAACGCTGCTGCCCGGTACCACGGGCGAGCTTTCCCTCTACCTCACGCCTGACACTGTTTTCGCACAGCGTGCGCTGCTACGGGACTTGCCTGACGACGCCACGCTTCTCATCGCCACCCGTTCCGGCTCGTATCCGATCCGCCGCCGCAAGTCTGGCGGGATGGACCTCTTGTTCGCTGAAGTCCGGCCCAACCTGCACGTCCGCCTCGACAACGAAGACATTTTTGCAGAAACCCTGTTCCAACTCGGCCAGCCTCTAAAGCCGTCGAGCGTGCGCGTCCTCGCGCTTGAAACCGGCAGCTCTGATGCGTTGACGAGTGTCCCCCGCTTCGATGCCGCAACGCGCATGGCACTGGTCGATACGATCGATCCGGCGCGTCTGGCGACATCTTTTGGGCGCGTCCGCGGTCAAACTGTCGTGCTGACCGGCCGTATTGAAGACGGTTCGCTCGTGTTTGTCGATGCCGGCGGCGGGGCCGGACGGCTGCCGCTCGATGACGTGCGAAAAGCCGCGCGGTCCGCGGACGTCAATCTCGTCATCGTCAAAGCCGACAACCCACGCCAGCCCGGGGGCAAGAACTGGCTTTGGCAAACCGCGACAATTCCGGGGCTGGATCAAGCCGTCAAGCAGCCGCTCTTCGGCGACTTCCTGTCGGCCATCAGCCCACAAGCCTCACCACTCAGCATGTCCGGTCACCGCGACGGCCGCCACCGCGTCGTCTTGGAAGTGTTGCCGTCGGAAACTCCCGCGCCGCTGACCGACACCGTGGTCGGTTGGCTCGATTCCGTCGCCGGCGAAGCGATGGGCCGTATCGCCACGACTGGTTTTGAAGCCGATCTCAACGACGAGCAGCGTCAAAGCGATCTCGACCTGCGCATCATTCCAGGACTGCCGTCGTCGATTCAATTCGGGTACCTCCTATTCGTAGCCATGGGCCTCTTCGGCCTGGGCACCGCGTGGGCTTGGTGGGCCCGGATCTGGCCACCCGAAGACCGATCCGAATATGCCAGCACCTGGGGCTATGCACTTGCCCGCGCTGTTCGTGCGCTCCTGTTTGCCATGATCTTTCTTCCCCTGGCTGGATTGCCGATGTTCGTTCGCTATCTCGGCCTGCAGATCTGGGCACTTGTGACGGCACCCATCCGTGCGCTGCGGTGGCTTCGCGAAAGGCTTGTGCCAAGACCCGGTTGAGCCGTACACCGCTAGCATCGCTTGAGGAGACGGCAATAATGGCATCGCTTGCGGGAAAAACGCTCTTCATCACCGGCGGCAGCCGCGGCATCGGCTTGGCCATCGCGCTGCGTGCGGCCCGTGACGGGGCCAATGTCGCCATCGCGGCCAAGACGAGCGATCCCAACCCCAAATTGCCCGGTACCGTACACTCGGCCGCGGCGGAAATCGAAGCCGCCGGCGGACGCGCGTTGCCGATCGTGTGCGACATCCGCTTCGAAGATCAGGTGATCGATGCGGTGACGAGAACAGCCGAGACTTTCGGCGGCATCGACATCTGCATCAACAATGCGTCCGCGCTTTCGCCCACGGGGACTGAAGCGACCGACTTGAAACGCTTCGATCTGATGTTTGCCATCAATACGCGCGGCACCTTTCTGACCACGAAAACCTGCATCCCGTTTCTGCGCAAGGCCGCCAACCCGCACGTGCTCATGCTGTCGCCGCCGCTCGATCTGCAGCCGAAGTGGTTCAAGAACCACGTCGCCTATTCGATCGCCAAATACGGGATGAGCCTGTGCGTGCTGGGTATGGCGGAAGAGTTCCGTAAGGACGGTATTGCCGTCAACGCGCTGTGGCCCCGAACCGCGATTGCCACCGCCGCGATCGAGAACGTACTGGGCAAACAGTTGATCGCCATGAGCCGCACTCCGGAAATCATGGCCGACGCCGCTCACCTGATCCTCACGCAGCCGGCCCGCGAACTGACGGGCCAGTTCCTCATCGATGATAGCTTTTTGTTCGAAGTGGGCGGTGTCACCGATTTTACCCCCTATCGGGTCGATCCGTCGAAACCACTGGTGCAGGACTTTTTCGTTCCCGACGACCGTCCGCCCCCTCCCGGCGTTGCGGTCATCCCTCTCACTCTCCCAGGCAGTTGATGGCGCATTGCATGTCTTACCCCTGGCGCTTTACCCCCCCGTTTGGCTAACATCGCAACCGTCACAACGAAAAGGATCGGTACGGGTCATGACAACCCTGCTCGTCACGCACCCGTGTTTCATTGATCACGACACCGGCTTTGGGCACCCCGAACGGCCGGACCGCATGCGGGCCATCGACAAGGTGCTCGGACACGAGAGCTACGCGGCGCTGTCGCGAATGGAAGCCCCGCTGCGCGACGACGTCGAAACGCAAATTGTGCTCGCCCATCCACGCCAGCATTTCGAACAGATGCGCCGGGCTGGCGAGCAGGCGATCGGCGAAAGCCGCCTCGTGCGCATCGACGGCGACACCGTTATGTCGCCCGGTTCCTGGGAAGCCGCTTTGCGCGCTGTGGGCGCCGGATTGCAGGCTGTCGATGAAGTCATGGCCGGCCGCGCGACGAATGCGTTCGCACAAGTCCGCCCTCCCGGCCACCATGCCGAAAGCGACCGGGCAATGGGCTTCTGCTTTTTCTCCAGCGCGGCGATTGCGGCGCTATATGCCCGCGCCAAGCATGGCTGCGAGCGCATCGCCGTCGTCGATTTCGATGTCCATCACGGCAATGGCACTCAAGACGTTTTTTGGTCGGACAAGGACTGCTTTTATGGCTCGACCCACCAGATGCCGTTGTTCCCAGGCACCGGCGAATTGTCCGAGACGGGTGTCGGCAACATCTTCAACGCGCCGTTGCGCGAAGGCGATGGCGGCGATCATTTCCGCGAAGCGTTCTCCGAACGGATACTAAAACCTCTGCATAACTTCGGCCCCGATTTCATCGTCATCTCTGCCGGCTTCGACGCCCATCGGCGCGACCCGCTCGGCGGTCTTCAACTGGTCGAAGCCGACTTCATGTGGGCGACCGAAAAACTCGCGCGGATTGCCGAAGGCCACGCTCACCGCCGGATGGTTTCAATGCTTGAGGGCGGTTACGATCTGGATGGGCTGGCGAAATCCGTCGGTGTTCACGTCCGAACGCTGATGGACGTCGGGAGCTAGCGCCTTGATCGGACAAGGCTCTGCAATCGGGCCTTGTGTTTGAGGTCGAACGCCGGGTATCCCGCAGGGAACGTCGGCGATACCGTTCAGCTGATGCCGAACAGCAACCCGCCTGGCGGGACGAACCTCCTAACGCGGGGCAGCACCATGAACAAGGCTTTGAACAAGAACGCCGACATCAAGGACATGACCTTCGAGCGTGCGCTCAAAGAATTGGAAGCCATCGTCTCGCGGCTGGAGCGGGGCGATGTCGAACTCGAAGAAAGTATTTCAATTTATGAGCGCGGGGAAAGTTTGCGCGATCACTGCGACCGCTTGCTCCGGTCAGCGGAAGCCAAGGTCGAAAAAATCACGCTCGGTGCCGATGGCGCGCCCAAAGGGCTGACACCCCTCGACGCCGAGTAGAACACCCTTGCCTCACCATTGCTGGCCGCCTAACGTCCGGATACGGATTGTCACTATCGGAGTGAGCTTTGGTGATGCAATTGTTTCGGCTCACGCTTTTTGCAGTCTTGGCGGTAACCGGCATCATAGGCTCTGCCGCCGTTGTCAGCGCAGGCGATGCTGCGCCGGTCGCCACCACCGCGACCGCGGTTGAACCGGCCAATTCAGGTGAGGTCAAATCAGCCTTCGAAAGCGCCAAGGAACTCGGGACCGTCGAGGCTTGGAACGCCTTTCTCGGCGCCTATTCGACCGGGTTTTACGCCGATATGGCGCGTGCCTACCTGAAGAAAGTCGAAGCTCCACAGGCCGTCGATCTGCCGCCAGCCCTGCCGCCCTCCTCAGCGCGTGCCGGCGAACGCTCCTGCTCTGAACGCAAAAGCCTGCGATCGCAGCACTCGCGGGAGCCCACGAAAATCACCTTTATCAACAATTCGGGCATGTACCGCGCGATCATGTGGATCGATTTCGACGGCACCTTGAAAGACTACGGTGGCCTCAATTCCGGTGAGCAATTGGCGCTCGATACCTACCGCACACATCCCTGGATGATCGCCACCGGTCCTGGCGACTGCCTCCAGATCTTCCTCCCCGCCGCAGAACCCGCAACCGTCGAACTGCTGCGATTGGCTGCCGACGACGCCCCGGTGCGCGAGGAGAAGGCCATCGAAAAAAAGGCTGAAAAGTCCAAGCCAGTGCAGCAAAAACTCAAATGCGGTGAGAATTACAAGCTGAAGAACGGCGAGTGCGTTCTGCTACAGAACTGCGGAAAAAACGCCTACCGGAGCGCTGAAGGCGACTGCACCTGCAAGAAGGGTTACGAGATGCGCAGCGGCAAATGTCAGTGGCCCCAGAACAAAGACGGTTTTGAAATCGCGCCTTGGAAAAAAGGTGGCTGTTCGGGCTGGCAAGCCCAGTGCAGCCAGGGTAACGGCGACGCTTGCGGCAAATACGAGGAGAACTGTCAGGTCAATTGACGCTGTTCTGGAACGCCCGGCGGCCCGGACAGGTTGAAAACGCCATTCGTACCATCTGCCGCAGGCAGATCCCGCTGTTTGACAGCGCTATGGCCTTCATCGCGCCGGGCAGCGGCGGTAGTGTCATACGGAATTCGCTGCCCGCGGGATTGAGCGGCCACTGGTCCCCCGCCCGGCCCTTGGAGTGATTGCCTCGGTGAGCAAGACCCCACTTCTCGACACCGTCAGGATACCAGAGGACCTGCGCCGGCTGCCGGAAAGCGACCTGCGTCAACTCGCTGACGAACTGCGTCTGGAGACGATCGATGCCGTTTCGGTCACGGGCGGCCATCTCGGCGCTGGCCTGGGCGTGGTCGAACTGACGGTGGCGCTGCACTGGGTGTTTGATACGCCGCGCGACCGCATCGTCTGGGACGTCGGCCATCAAACATATCCGCACAAAATTCTGACCGGCCGTCGCGACCGCATTCGCACGCTGCGCATGGGCGGCGGGCTCGCGGGCTTCACGCGCCGCGCCGAAAGCGAATACGACCCGTTCGGCGCCGGCCACTCGTCAACGTCGATCTCCGCCGCGCTCGGTATGGCCTGCGCCCGTGACCTCGAAGGCAAATCGAACAACGTCGTCGCCGTGATCGGCGACGGCGCCATGAGCGCCGGCATGGCCTACGAGGCGATCAACAACGCCGGCGCGCGCGATGAACGCCTCATCGTCATTCTCAACGACAACGACATGTCGATTGCGCCTCCCGTCGGCGCTCTCTCCCACTATCTCGCGCGCACCACCTCCAGCGGTACCTATCTCTACTGGCGCGACGTAGCCAAGCAGTTAGCCAAGCGCCTTCCCAAAAGCTGGGAGCGCCGCGCCGCTCGCGTGGAAGAATATACCCGCCATCTCTGGCAGGGCGGCATGTGGTTTGAGGAACTGGGATTCTATTACGTCGGCCCGATCGACGGCCACGATCTGGGCGCCCTGTTGCCGGTCTTGAAGAATGTCCGCGACGCCAAGCAGGGACCCATTCTGGTCCACATCGTAACGCGCAAGGGCAAGGGCTACGCGCCGGCCGAAGACTCAGACGACAAATACCACGGCGTCGCCAAGTTCAACGTCGTCACCGGCGCGCAGGTGAAACCGAAACCAAATGCGCCGACCTACACGCGCGTCTTCGCCGACAGCCTCGTGGCTGAAGGCCGCAAGGACAAGCGCATTGTCGCCGTCACGGCTGCCATGCCCGACGGCACCGGCCTCGACATTTTCGGCAAGGAATTCCCCGACCGCATGTTCGATGTCGGCATCGCCGAACAGCACGCCGTCACCTTTGCCGCCGGTCTCAGCACCGAAGGCTATCGGCCCTTCTGCGCGATCTATTCCACATTCCTGCAACGCGGCTACGATCAGATCGTCCATGATGTGGCCGTGCAGAACCTTCCCGTGCGTCTTGCGATCGACCGCGCCGGCGTGGTCGGTGCCGATGGCCCAACACACGCCGGCTCCTTTGATCTGGCCTACCTCGGGTGCCTGCCTAACTTCATCATTATGGCGGCCGCCGATGAATCCGAACTCGTCCACATGGTCGCGACTTCAGCCGCAATCGACAACGCGCCCTCAGCCGTCCGCTACCCGCGCGGCGAAGGAACCGGCTGCGACTTACCCACCGAAGGTATCCCGCTTGCAATCGGCAAGGGCCGCATCCTTCGCCAAGGGTCGACCATTGCCCTTCTGTCTCTCGGTACCAGGCTCACCGAAGCACTGAAGGCAGCCGACCAGCTGGCGGCGATGGGCCTATCCACGACCGTCGCCGACGCGCGCTTCATGAAGCCGCTCGATACGGATCTCGTGACCCGTCTCGCACGCGAGCATCAGGTATTGGTTACGGTTGAAGAGGGCGCCATCGGCGGGTTTGGTAGCCACGTGCTGCAGTTTCTGGCGCTGAATGGCCTCTTGGAACGCGGCTTGAAGGTGCGCCCCATGGTGCTTCCCGACCGCTTTATCGAACAGGACAATCCCAATAAAATGTATGCCGACGCGGGCCTCGATGCTGCCGGGATCGTTCGCAATGCATTAGAAGCCCTCGGCCGTCCGGATGAGGCCGACGGCGCGAACCGCGCCTAGTAACGCTAAAGTAACGTGAGGAAATACGAATGACCGCTGCGACGAGCTTGCTTGGGCGTGCCTTGATTGCGCTGATCTTCATTCTCGCCGGCGTCAATAAAATTCAGGGCTACGAGACAACGGTCGGCTATATGCAGCAGTTCGGTGTCCCGGCCCTACTTCTTCCCGGCACGATTGCCTTGGAAATTCTAGGGGGATTGGCCGTCCTTGCGGGTTTCTATTCGCGCCTCGCCGCCATTCCGCTGGCAGTCTTCACGCTTCTCACCGGCATCATCTTCCACGGCAACTTCGCCGATCCGGTTCAGATGGTCCTCTTCTTGAAAAACCTTGCCATCGCCGGTGGCTTCCTTCTGCTTTTCGCCCACGGCCCTGGTGCCTGGGCCGTCAACAACAAATAGCGGCCGCCCGGTTGATGCCTATCGCAGCCGGCACGGCTGGGTTATCGAACCCGATGAGAAAGCGCCTGGACGAGACGCTGGTAGAGCAGGGCCATGTGGCGACCCGGTCGCGCGCGCGAGATATCATTTTGCGCGGCCTCGTCCATGTGGATGGACAGGTTGTGACAAAGCCGGGTGCCGCAACCCCGGCCAGCGCTCAGCTTGCAATCGCTCCCAACTCCGGCGCGGATTTTGTCTCGCGTGGCGCACTGAAATTGCAGGCGGCACTCGATCATTTCGGCTTCGACCCGGCTGGTCGCATCGCGCTCGATGCGGGCGCGTCCACGGGCGGCTTTACCCAAATTCTGCTCGAAAGAGGCGCGACACGCGTGTATGCCGTCGATGTGGGGAACGGCCAGCTTCACCCACGGCTGGCGAACCGGCCCGACGTCGTGTCGATGGAAGGCACCGATATCCGAAACCTCGACAGAGCGCGCCTCAACAGTCCGATCACGGCTCTCGCAGCCGACGTCAGTTTTATTTCTCTATCGAAAGTTCTACCGCCTCTGATGGCCCTCGCAGCGCCCGCTTGCTGGCTCGTCGCGTTGATCAAGCCGCAGTTTGAAGTCGGCCGCGACGCGGTGGGCAAGGGCGGTCTTGTCAAGAACCACACAGCGCGGGCCGCCGCCGTGGCCGCCGTCGAAACCCTGATCGCATCGTCGCCCGCATGGCGGACGTGCGGCGTCATTCCCTCGCCGATCGAAGGCGGCTCCGGCAACATCGAATATCTGATCGGAGCTCGCCGCGATGGCTGACGCGCAGGACGCACTCGTCGAACGTCTCGGCGGCAAGGGCGATGGCATCGTCACGACTGGCGGATCGGAGCGTTACATCGCAGGCGCCTTGCCGGGCGAACATTGGATTCTGCCCGCCGCCGGCGAGGAGCCGCGCCGTCTGACAGACAGCCCCGACCGCGTCGCGCCCGCCTGCATTCATTTCGGCACCTGTGGCGGCTGCATGGCACAGCACATGAGCCAACCGCTGTATCTCGACTGGAAGCACCAGATCGTCCGTGACGCATTTCAGCATCGCGGCATCGCCGCGGTGGTCGAGCCCGTTTGCCCGATGCCGTTGCACTCACGCCGCCGCGCCTTCTTGGGCATTGAACGCAACGGCAGCGAAATCCGCATCGGCTTTCGCCAGGAGGGCCAGCACGCACTCGTCGATATTACCCAGTGCCTGCTCCTCGACCCTGCGATCATGGGCGTCATCCCGCAATTGAAAACGATGGCCAGGATTGCCGTCCCGGACAAGTCGAGCGGTCGCTTGATCGTGACCAAGCTCGACACTGGCCTCGATGTCGCGTTCGACAACGGCCATAAAATGCTCCGGCCCGAAGAACGTGCGGTGCTCGCCAAAATGGCCGAAACCGCGCGCATCGCCCGGCTGGTCGTCGCCGGTGACGCGATCGTCGTGCGCTCCGAGCCGCGCTTGTCCCTCGGCGGCGCCGAAGTCGACGTGCCGCCGTCGCTGTTCCTGCAAGCCCTTCCGGAGGCCGAACGGCAGATGATCGAATTCGTCGTCGCAGCCCTGCCGAAGAAGGCCAAGCGCGTCGCCGATCTGTTTTCTGGCCTGGGAACTTTCACGTTTCCTTTGGCCGCCAAGGTCCAGGTGACAGCCTTTGACAGTGACCGCCGCGCTATCGCCGTTCTCGAAGCAGCGGTCCGACGTGCAACCGGCCTGAAGCCGATCGAGGCCCGCGTGCGCGATCTCTTCCGCGAGCCCTTGTCACCCAAGGAATTGGAAGCCTTCGATGCGGTCGTTCTGGACCCGCCGCGGGCCGGCGCGGCCGAGCAGGCCGAACGTCTCGCCCGTTCGAAAGTCCCTGTCGTGATTGCCGTCTCGTGCGCGCCAGCGACGCTCGCCCGCGACGCGCGCACCCTCATCGACGCCGGCTACAAGATGGGCCCGGTAACGCCGATCGATCAGTTTATCTTCTCGCCGCACATCGAAGCCGTCACAGTCTTCCGCCGCTAGCCCTCGATCAGCTGATCGAGAAGCTGGCGGACATAGGCGGGAACAACCTCTGTCGCCGGTCCGTGAATGGCTTCGGCAAAATGCGAATGTCCCTCCGACGGTTCGAGATTGAGCTCGACCGTGTGCGCGCCGGCTTCTCCCGCAACCTGGACAAAACCAGCCGCCGGATAAACGTTGCCGCTCGTTCCGATGGAAATGAAAAGATCAGCCGCGCGCAGCTCACCGATGATGCGCTCCATGTGGTAGGGCTCCTCCCCGAACCAGACAACATCAGGCCGCAGCGTGCCGGCCTCCCCACAAGCCGGACACGTCGTTTGCAGAAACATGTCCTTGAGCCAAGGCATGCGGGTTCCGCAGCCCAGGCACCATGCCTGCAGCGCCTCACCGTGCATATGAATGAGATTTTTCGAACCGGCCTGCTCATGCAGCTGGTCGACGTTCTGCGTCACCAGCGTCACCGCTCCTGGATGCGTCTGTTCGAGCAGGGCGAGCGCGAAATGCGCGGCATTGGGCGCCACCGACTGATGCGCACGGCGACGCATATTATAGAACTCGTGCACGAGCTGCGGGTTCTTCTCAAAGCCTTCTGGCGTGGCGACGTCGCGATAATCATACTTTGCCCAGATGCCGCCCTTATCCCGAAATGTCGGCACACCGGATTCGGCGGAAATTCCAGCTCCGGTCAGGATTACGATGCGTTCGAACTCCGGCATTCCCTCGCCACCCAAATTGCTTCTCTTTTCTGATCCAACAAACTACGACACTCCGGCGTACCCTGGCGAGGGCTGTGAACCAAGACGAAAAAGGCTGCTTTGCGAGTGAAGACAATTCTCAGTTGGTCGAGCGGCAAGGACAGTGCCTGGTCGCTCCACGAATTGCGGTCCGACCCGGCCGTCGAGGTCGTTAGTCTGCTGACCACCATCAACGCAACCTCCGACCGTGTCGCCATGCACGGCGTGCGCCGCAGCATTCTCGAAGTGCAAGCCGCCGCTGCCGGGTTACCGCTCCATGTGGTGCCGCTTCCCTGGCCCTGTTCGAACGCCGACTACGAGCGCTTGATGGGCGACTATGTCCGCGCGCAAGTCGCTGACGGCATTGAGGCTATGGCTTTCGGCGATCTCTTCCTGGAGGATATCCGCCGCTATCGCGAAGCCAAGCTTCAAGGCAGCGGTCTGACGCCTCTGTTTCCCCTCTGGGGCAAGCCCACCCGCGCCCTCGCGGAGACGATGATCGACGGCGGTCTTATCACATATGTGACCACCGTTGACCCCGCAAAGCTCGACGCGAGTTTCGCGGGCCGGTGCTTCGACCGAGCCTTCCTCGAAGACCTGCCGGCGAACGTCGATCCGTGCGGCGAGAATGGCGAGTTTCACACCTGCGTCGCCGACGGGCCTATGTTTGATTGTGCGTTGTCGATTGCCGTTGGCGACGTTGCCATGCGGGACGGATTTGTCTTCACCGATCTGCAGTTGCTGCAGCCTGATCAGTCCGGCCGGGACCATGCGAATACCAGATAGCGCCGCAGCGCAAACGTCATGGCAAAGCTCATTCCAACGGCGCAAACCTTGGCCATTCCAGCCGACAGACCGAAAGCCTGCACCGCCAGCGTCACGATGGCGACCGTCGTGACCAGCCCCGCAACACCGCTGAACGCGAATTCCATGAACAGGCGGCCATGCGGCTTACCCGTCCGCGCGGCATCAAACACGAAGCAAATCGACAGAATGTAATGCAGGATGAGGCCCGCCGAATAGCCCGCCGCAGCCGCTAGCGACGCCGATGCGCCCGTGGATGTGAGTCCGATAAAAATCGAGAAATCGACGATCAGAGCGACCGCGCTGATGACGGCATACCGTGAGAGCTGCCCGAAGAACCGGTGGCGCTGAAAACGCAACTGGACAGCGCTCAACGAACCCGGCAGTGCCGCAGTCGTGAGCGGAGCTAGATTTTCGGACTTTCCCGTCATTACGCGCGTCTTTCGATCCGCACGCGCTCCGGCACCATGCGCACGCTGGAGAGTGCTTCCTTGACGCCGGATTGCCCGGCCTCATGATATTCCGCATCCTCGTTGACGTTCCACACGTCAAAGACCTGTTCACCCGCCAGGATATTCTTGACGGTCAGCATCGCCGTCATCATTGCATGATCTTGGTTGTTGTACTTGTGCATTCCGTTGCGGCCGACGAGATGCAGGTTCGGGCAATGGGCCTCGAGTCCTGAGCGCACAGCGTCGACGTTTGCTTTGTAGTGATCGTCATAAACCGGGTAGGCCTTTTTCTGGCGCACCACGCAGCCGTCCTTAACTTCGTCTTCCGTCGCCAGCCCGATTTGAGCAAGCTCCCTCTTCGCCAATGCGATGAGGTCGGCGTCGGACGAGTTCCAAAGGCCGTCACCCTCGAAGCAGAAATATTCAAGTCCCAAACACGCGAGATTGTCGTCGGGCACCATCTCTGGCGACCACGAACGGAAATTCTGAATGCGGCCAACCTTCACGCTGGGCTCATGGATATATATCCAGTTGTCCGGAAACAGATCCTGCTTGGCAACCACCAGTGACACCGTGATGAAGTCGCGGTACCGAAGTTTCGCGGCGGCATCTTTCGCGACGCTTGGCGCCGGCGTAATCGCAGCCAAAAGTTCAGTGATCGGCGCAGACGAGATGACGTGGTTCGCGGTGAAGTTTTTGATCGCACCGTCGCAATCTGTGCTCTCGATCGTCCAGATCTTGGACGCGGCGTCGTAGGCGAGCCGCGACAGTCGCTCACCCATCAGGATTTCACCGCCCTGCGCCCGCGTCTTTTCCGCCGCCGTGTCCCACATCATGCCGGGACCCTTGCGCGGATACTGGAAACTCTCGATGAGGGTTTTGATCACCTCGCCGTCGCCCGTGTTGCCGTTCGGCTTGATCGCCGGAATTGAGTTGCGCAGCGCGTTCGCCATGGCTGACCACAGGTCGAGACCTTTGATACGTTGAGCCGCCCAATCCGCCGAGATGTCGTCGCACGACATGCCCCACACCTTCTCGGTGTAGGTTTTGAAGAAATTGGCAAACAGGCGTTCGCCGAATTGGTTTGCGACCCACTCGTGGAAAGTGACGGGTTTAACCGTTGGAAACGCCTGCTTGTACATGAATGACATCACGCAAAGCGCGCTCTCCACGAGGCCGAGGTTCGTCAGTGCCTCGAAAGCCTTCAGTGGATAAGAGTAATATTTCCCGTCGAAGTAGATGCGGCTGAGCCGCGGCCGTTCGATGAAGTCGCTGGGCAGGATCTCGTGCCACAAATCGACGACTTCTTTCGATTTCGAAAAGAAGCGATGGCCGCCAATGTCGAACAGAAAGCCTTTGTAGTTCACGGTCCGGCTGATGCCGCCGACATAAACCGGATCGGCCTCGATGACGCGCGTTGAGACGCCGCTTTTGGTAAGAAGGTAAGCAGCCGTCAGACCTGCAGGACCGGCACCGATGACGAAGACGTCGCTATGAGAGATGTGGCTGACCGCTGAACTCGTTATGGACCCGAGGGGCGCCTGCCGCGCGCAGTCCCCATCGATCACGGACACTAGCCAGAACCTCTTAAAAAACACTCGACAACCCAGCGGGCCTTATCAACCAAGTCTTAACTTGTCGCCGCGCGATCGGAGTTTACGCCATGACAAGACCCGTGATGGTACATGTGCGCGATCAGTGCGGGGATAAGCGGTATGATCGCATCTATCGATGCTCCACAGATGTGGCGGCGGGTGGTGGAAACGGCGGTGAAATCCGAACCGTTTCACTGGGCTGTCGCCATCTGGGCCGCGCTCGCTGTGGCGCTGATTGCCGTGGATCACGCCCGCCTCGCGCAATTCTTCCTCGACACCGATGATGCGACACGACTGATCGAGATCCGATCCTTGAAGCAGACGGGGGCGTGGTTCGACAACACGCTCCCTCGCTTCGGCACGGATGGCCTCGTTTCGCATTGGTCGCGCCTGATCGATGCGCCGGTGGCCCTCTTGATCTTGTTCTTTTCAATCTTCCTGCCGGTCACGGCGGCGGAACTGGCAGCGCAGGCCGTCTGGCCGCTCATGCTTTTGCTACCGCTACTCGTCATCCTGGCGCGAACCGTGGAGACACTGAGCGGTCGCACGGCAGCCGCCTTTGCTCTGGCTCTGGCCGCAACCGCGCTGACGGCGCTCTTGCAGTTCCGGCCCGGCCGTATCGATCATCACAACGCGATGATCGTCACAACGGTCGGGTCGATTTTTTTAATGGTGCTCGCCAACGCCGATCATCGGAAAAGCATTCTTGCCGGAGTGCTCGCAGCCTTGAGCCTCGCCATCGGATTTGAAGCCCTGCCGATTGTCGCTCTATCCAGCATCGCGCTCGTTTTCTGGGCCGTCCTCGACCGGACCATGGCCGACGCTGTCACGCGCTATTGTACCGCTTTCGCAGCAACGCTCGGTCTCTCTTTTGCCGCGACCGTCCCCCCTTCGCACTGGATGTCTGTCAGTTGCGACGCTCTATCGATCAACCTGCTGGCCCTCGTTGCAAGCGGCGCAGCCGCAGCGGTCGTGGTTCTCACCATCGGCCGTGGCTGGAGCACAGTGTCCCGCCTTGCAACGCTCGCTGCGGCCGGTCTTGTCGGGGTCGCGCTCTACGGCGCCATCGAACCGGCATGCCTTGCCGGCCCCTTTGGCCAAGTGCCGAAAGCAATTTATCCGATCTGGCTCGACACGGTCAGCGAGGCGAAGCCCCTGACCTGGCACTTCATGCGTATGCCGGGGCTTGCATTGTCGATTGCCGCTTTATTGTTCGCGGGCGCTGCCGCCTACGTCCACCTTCTGCGGCAGTCAATCGACAACCGCCTAGTGTATCTCGCGGTGGTTGCCGTGGCGACGGCCGTACTGGGGATATGGCAGTTTAAGTTTGTGTCGTACGCAACGTGGATGGCGATCCCCGCGCTCGCCATCCTGATTTCGCGTGTCGAAGGCACGATACAAATCTCGCGCCTGTCCATGCAGCTGATCGTGCTCTTCTGTTTAAGCCCCGCTACGCTCAGCATCGCGGGCGGCAAGTTGGCCAAGGTCGTCGTTTCACCGGCCAGCGCTGCGCCGCACTCTGCAGAAGTGGCGGCCTGCAGCGCCAAGAACGTAGCCGGTGCGCTCGCTGCCTTGCCGTCCGGCCTCATCGTCACACATATCGATCTAGGCCCCGTCATAGTCGCGACAACACATCACCGGGCCCTCAGCGCGCCCTATCACCGTCTGCCTGACGGCATCATTGCGGCCCACGCCATTTTCGCGGCGTCGCCAGCCGAAAGCCGTGCGCGCCTCACCGCTGTGGGAGCCGGCTATGTCGTCTATTGCCCGCATCGGTTCATGCCCGGCGTGGCGGCCCAGGCTGGGAGCGATACACTTCTCGCCGGCTTGCGCGATGGCCGCGTTCCAACGTGGCTCGTTGATGTCACGCCGCCGGGTGCTGCTCCGCTGCGTGTGTGGCGCATCGCTCAATAGTCGAACGTGCGGTCGAACTAGCTGCCGCACTGTCCGCGGTGACGCAGCATATGGTCGGCGAGCACACAGGCGAGCATCGCTTCCCCAACCGGCACGGCACGAATGCCCACGCACGGATCGTGGCGGCCTTTTGTGAAGATCTCCGTCGCCTCGCCCGATACCGTCACCGTCTTTCGCGGCGTCAAAATCGATGATGTCGGTTTCACCGCAAATCGGCAAACGATCGCCTGTCCCGTCGAGATGCCGCCGAGAATTCCGCCGGCGTTGTTTGACGAGAAACCGGGACCATGGTGGCGTCCGTGCGGCACCGAGTTCGGGCGCATCTCATCAGCATTCTCTTCGCCGGTCAGTTCCGCAGCCGCCATGCCGGCGCCGATTTCCACACCCTTCACCGCGTTGATCGACATCATTGCGGAGGCAATGTCCTGGTCGAGCTTGCCGTAAAGCGGTGCTCCCCAGCCGACCGGTACGCCTTCGGCAATGACTTCCACGATCGCGCCGATCGAGGATCCGGCTTTGCGGATGCCGTCGAGGTAGCCTTCCCACTCTTTCGCCACGATTGGGTCAGGGCAGAAAAACGGATTGCTGTCGACCTCATCCCAGTTCCAGCGCGCACGATCGATCTTGATCTTGCCCATCTGCACGAGGGCACCGCGCACCGTGATACCCGAGCCGAGCACCTGCCGGGCAATCGCGCCGGCCGCGACGCGGGTCGCGGTTTCGCGCGCCGACGACCGCCCACCGCCCCGGAAATCGCGGATGCCGTACTTCGCTTGGTACGTGTAATCGGCATGACCTGGTCGAAACGTCTGAGCGATCTCGCTGTAATCCTTCGATCGCTGGTCGACGTTGCGGATTAGCAGCGAGATCGGAGCGCCGGTCGCGACCTGCCGGCCTTCAGCGTCCGTAAAGACCCCCGACAGGATTTCGACCGCATCGGGCTCCTGACGCTGCGTCACGAAGCGCGACTGTCCCGGCCGGCGCTTGTCGAGATAGGCCTGGATGGCCTCAGCCGTCACCGGCAAACCCGGCGGGCAGCCATCCACGACGCATCCGATGGCTGGCCCGTGGCTCTCGCCCCAGGTCGTGACGCGAAACAGGTGACCGAACGTATTGTGTGACATGGATGCCGTTGAGCCTGGAACGGAGGGCAAGGCGAACGCCGATTCAAAGGTGGTGTTGGTGCAACCTTCGGCATCCGGCACGTTGGAGGCAGTGTCTTACGGGCACCGGCGCTGGCTCGCAAGACGGGTCGTCGTGGCTGACACGTGACAGGATTCACCGACGCAGTTAGATGAGATGATGGTGCCGCGTGTCCTGCACGTCTCACGAGCAGAGGAGGCATGGGGTGCAGGAGAGCTGTCACGCGCCTGCGTGACCAACTGTATTTGTGGCGTTTTCTTTGCGTTTTCAGCGAGTTCCCGGCGGTCTGAGCAACTGCCCCGAACTGGCCAATAATAGAAAATGGAAGAACCGGAGCAGCCGCTGCTCCGGTTCTTTTTTGTTGAGTGTCAGACGCCGCGCAGTCAGCCGGCCGTCAGAATGATTTTTCCGATGTGCGTGCCTTCCTCGATCCGCCGGTGCGCGTCGGCAGCCCTCGCGAGCGGGAACGTGCTGTCGATCGGCACCCGCACCTCGCCCGATGCCAGGAGGGGCAGCACCTCGGCTTCAACCTTGCGGGCGATGTGCGCCTTCACCTCCGCCGGCCGAATGCGCAGGGTCGAGCCGGTAATCGTCAGCCGCTTGAGCATGACGCGCATGAAATCAATTTCTGCTTTCGAACCCGACTGAAAACCGATGTAAACGAGCCGCCCGTCATCGGCGAGCGCGCGGATATTCTTCTCAATGTAAGGGCCGCCGACCATGTCGAGGATAACATCGACACCCCGGCCGCCCGTTGCCGCCTTGACCGCGTCGAGGAAATCTTCACTTCTGTAATTCACCGCCACGTCGGCACCGAGCTTCAGCGCCGCTGTGCACTTTTCAGCCGAACCCGTCGTGGTCAGCACCTTGGACCCGAAGGCCTTCGCCAACTGGATCGCGGTTACGCCGATGCCCGACGTGCCACCGTGGATCAGGATCCACTCGCCGGCCTTCAACGCGCCGCGCTCGAACACATTGTGCCAAACGGTAAAGAACGTTTCCGGCAGACCGCCCGCTTCGATGATGGACAGTCCTTCCGGGACGTGCAGCGTTGTGCCTTCGTCAGCAAGGCAATATTCCGCGTAACCGCCGCCGTTGACGAGCGCCATCACGCGTTGACCGGTTTCGAACCGCGTCACGCCTGCGCCGATGGCCACGACGTCCCCGGCGATCTCTAGCCCCGGCAGTTCGCTCTGCCCCTTCGGCGCCGGATAAAGTCCCATCCGCTGCAGAACATCGGGACGGTTCACACCGGCCGCCTGCACCCGGACGAGAACCTGTCCGTTGCCCGCTGACGGCACGGGCAGCGTCTGCGTTTGCAGGACGTCCGGACCGCCTTTGCCGGCAATTGCAACAACGGTCATCGTCTGGGGAATGGCTGGCATATCGGTTCCGCTGCATCTGGCGAGGGTGTGTGTTGAGGTGAGCAGTATGGCGTGCCATCTTTCCCGGCAAGGGGAGCGCGACAGGACATTCGCTGTATATCAACGCTAGAGAGGCAAACAGTCATGGATTGGGACGAGACCAAGGCGACGCCGTCGACCGGTCATACCATTGGCGAACCGCTCGACAAGCTGTCCAAAGATGAATTGCAAGCGCGTCTCACATCGCTTGACGGCGAAATTACGCGGCTCAAGGCGGAACTTGAAAAGAAAAAAGCTCACGAAGCGGCGGCGGCAGAACTGTTCACAGGCAAGACTTGACCGTCGATGTTTGTTCGATTTTGAACCGGGCACACGGTAAAGCGTCGACGGTCGCTCACCAATGCCGGACAGGCGCAAACGCTTTATTTACCAACCCGGCCTAAGGTCAGCGCATCCAGTTTTCTGGACCCGAGTGGGTCACACCGCTCTATGACGCCTCCCTGTTTGACTTAGAGCCGCCGCAAGGCGGCTCATTTTTTGCGTGATCCACAGGTAAGTCGGCCGCCGGTCGGAATGTTGTCCCGTTCTGCCGCGTTTGATTTCGAGTTGTTAACTCTGGCCAGCTAAGTTGGCGCAGTGTAATGGTGTCGAGAGAGTAAGCGTCTGTGTCGAAGCGTTCCATGAAAGACAAAACAAGTTTCGAGTTCCGTGCCGTCGACGCCGACAGCGTGACTGTCTCGTTCGGCGAGCGGTTCCAGGCTTCGGCCCAGTTCGACCGCGTCTTCAAAGAGGGCATGTCCCTTGTCGAGCGCACGGCCGCCTACCTTGATGGCGACGGCCGCAAGGCGGCCAAGGCGCTGACCGGTCAGTCAACCGTTCTCTACACCACCGAAAGTATGCGACTGACCACCCGACTGCTCGATCTGGCCTCGTGGCTGCTGATCCGCCGCGCGCTGAAGGATGGCGAGATTACCGAAATCGAAGCCCAGAAGAAGCGCGCCCGCGTCAAGCTTCAGAGCCTCGGCAGGCCGTCTCATATTCGCGGCTTCGCCGATCTTCCCGATGGTCTGCAAAAACTCATTGAAGAGAGCTTTGCGCTGCACGACCGCATCGTCCAGCTCGATCTTGCCATGACCGCGCCGGGTGAAGAGGCGGTTGCCGCCGCTGTGCAGATCAACCCCGTCGGCGCTCAGCTCTCGCGTCTCCAGCGCGCCTTCGCCAAACTCAATTGATCCGGCGCACGCGCAAGACCGCCGTTACATAAGCAAAAGGCCCGGGCATCGCGCCGGGCCTTTTCAGTTTTGACAATCCGATAGAAGCGGCAGCCTAGAACATGCCGTCGAACTTCTTCTTGAAGCGCGAAACGCGTCCGCCGCGATCCATCAGCTTTGTGTCCCCACCCGTCCAGGCCGGATGCGTCGACGGATCGATGTCGAGGTGCAGCTCGTCGCCTTCCTTGCCATAGGTCGAATAGGTGACGAACTCCGTACCATCAGTCATCTTCACTTTGATCTGATGGTAATCAGGGTGCAGGCCAGGTTCTTTTTTCATGGTAAGGCGCTCTGTGAAAAAACGGCTGCAACGCCAGCGAGAAAGATCCCGCAAACCACCAGCCTTGAATTCAGGAAGGCGCTTCTATAGTCGAGAAGCTGGGCCGGCACAAGCCGAAGCCGCCGCAGGTCAGCTTCGAGGTCGAGTAACGCGCACAAGACAGCGTTCCTGCTACGTTCTGACGCTTGCGGCGGTGCAGCCACGAAGCCACCCGGAGGCCTTATATGAAGGCGTAAGATGGACCTGTGAAGATTTGAGTGAATTTGGCCAGACCTCACGCAGAATGGGGCGGCAGTGCAGAAAACGTCTAGGGATTTCATGACAGCGTCGCACCCGTCCGTAGAAAAGAACGCCAGCAATGTCGTCAGCCTCGTGCCGCCGCCCGAGGCGTCAGGCAGCGAGGCAAGCCCAGCTCCACGTGGCAGTCGCCTCGAAGCGATCCGGCCGCTCATTCGGCTGAAGCCCTATCTCATGAAACACAAGGGCATGCTGGTCTTCGGGCTTGCAGCGCTTGTACTGTCCGCCGGCGCCATGCTCTCCGTCCCGCTCGCGGTTCGCCGGATGATCGATCACGGCTTTTCAGCCGAAAACGCCGGGTTTATCGATCAGTACTTCGCCATGATGATCGTCATTGGCGCCGTCCTGGCTGCTTCGATTGCCGCGCGCTTCTATTGCGTCAGCTGGCTCGGCGAACGCGTCGTCGCCGATCTGCGCCAGGATGTCTTTGCCCACCTGACGCGTCTTGGTCCGGCATTCTTTGAAAAAACGCATTCCGGCGAAGTCATGAGCAGGCTCACTGCTGACACGACACAGATCAAGGCTGTGGCCGGCCACACGATCTCGCAGGCGTTGCGCAACCTGATCATGCTGATCGGCGCCTTCGTGTTGATGTTCATCACCAGCCCCAACCTCTCGGGCCTGACGCTGATTGCAATCCCCGTCATCGTGCTTCCGCTGATGGCCTACGGTCAGGCGGTCAAGAACCTGTCGCGCAAGGCTCAGGACTCGCTCGCCGAGGCGTCGGCCTATGCTGCCGAAAACCTCACCGCCGTTCGCACAATGCAATCCTTCGCGCATGAAACGGCGGTCGCCGACCGCTTTGACGACGCGGTCCAACGTTCCTTCGATGCAGCGCGCGATCGCATGAAGGCACGCGCAGGCCTGACGGCTCTCACGGTGTTTCTCACTGTCTCCAGCATCGTTGCCGTGCTCTGGTATGGCGCTTCCGCCGTAATCTCGGGCTCGATGACCGGCGGTGAATTGAGCCAGTTCATCATCTATGCGCTCTTCGTCGCGGGAGCGTTGGGCGAACTGGCGGAAGTGTGGGGCGAGATCAGCCAGGCATCGGGCGCTGCCGAACGCCTGACCGAAATTCTCGCCGTCGTCCCCGAGATCCGCTCACCCGAACATCCAACGCCGATGCCCGAACCGGCGCTCGGCGCCATCGATTTCGACCAGATCACGTTTGCCTACGCCTCGCGCCCGGACATTTCAGCGTTGCGCGATTTCACCCTGCACGTGAAGCCGGGCGAAACCGTTGCCCTCGTCGGACCCTCGGGCGCCGGCAAGACGACAATTTTCAACCTGCTGCTGCGGTTTTATGATCCGACATCGGGGCGGGTGCGGGTCGATGGTGTCGACGTGGCCGCGGCCGATCTGGACCAGTTGCGCCGCCGAATCTCACTCGTGCCGCAGGATGTTGCGATCTTTGCCGATACGGTTCTGGAAAATATCCGCTACGGCAGCCCTCAGGCCAGCGAGGATGATGTTCGCAAGGCCGCCGTTGCCGCCCAGGCCGACGCATTTATACGCGCTCTGCCCGACGGATACGGCCAACGACTGGGCGAACGCGGCGTCACGCTTTCGGGCGGTCAGCGTCAGCGTCTGGCCATTGCCCGCGCGATTCTGAAGAACGCACCCATCCTTCTGCTCGATGAAGCGACCAGCGCACTGGATGCCGAGAACGAACGTGCCGTCCAGCAGGCGCTTGAAGTGGTCATGCGGGACCGCACGACGCTGGTCATCGCGCACCGCCTCGCGACCGTGCAAAAAGCCGATCGCATTCTTGTCATGGAAGAGGGGCGCGTGGTCGAGAGCGGCACGCACGCAGAACTCGTCACCAAAGGCGGGCTCTATGGCCGACTGGCCGCGCTCCAGTTTGGCAAGGAAGCGGCCGAGTAGAAGACGAGCCGCAATTCAGCGGCTCGTCAGCTTCAATTCGATCCGCCGGTTTTTACGCAGCGACGCTTCATCAGTCCCGCTCTCGATCGGCTGATATTCGCCATACCCGGCCGCAACCAGCCGCACCGGCGGCACGCCGCGTGCAATCATATGTTTGACCACCGACGACGCACGTGCCGTCGACAGTTCCCAATTGGATGGGAACTGTGCACTGGCTATCGGACGAATATCGGTATGTCCGTCGATCTGAACGACCCAGTCGATTTCTTTCGGGATCTGCCGGCTGAGATCGGCAATCGCCATGGCGATCGGGTCGAGCGCTGCCAGCCCCTCCGGCGTTAGCGACGCCTCAGCCGACTCGAACAGAACCTCGCTTTCGAACACGAACCTGTCGCCGACGATGCGGATATCCTTGCGATCCTTGAGCAGGTCACGGAGCCGCCCGAAGAAGTCCGATCGGTAGCGCTGCAATTCCTGCACCTGCCGCGCCAGCGCGGCATTGAGCCGAGCGCCAAGATCCTTGATCGTCTTGTCGCTCTCCTCGCCCTTCTTCTCAGAAGCACCGAGCGCTTCGTTGAGCGCGGCGATCTGGCGCCGCAGCTGGGCCAATTGCTGGTTGAGAAGATCGACCTTGGCCAAGGCCTCGGCCGATACGGACTTCTGTTGATCGAGTTCGGTCGCCAGCGAGCCGATCTGCCCGGCCGCCGACTTCGCGCTTTGGTCGCCAACCACCGCATCACCTGAAAGCCTCTCGTTCTCAGCTTTCAGCGTGGCCAGCGTCGCCTGCAGTTCGGCCAATTCGTCCTCGCCCTCTTTGGCTTTGCCTTTTTCCAGCGAGAGCAGACTCGTCAATTCCGAAATCTGCCGATTGAGCCGCTGCAACACAGTGTCCTTGCCGGCCGATTCCTGCGTCGCGAAAAACTGCGCCAGCATGAAGATCGACATCAGAAAGGTGACGACCAGCAGCAGCGTGGACAGTACGTCCACGTATCCAGGCCAGTATTCGGCATGTTCACTCGCGCGGCGCCGGCCGCGTCCCTGGGCCATGTCAGGTTGTCCTGCGCTGGAAGTTCTCAGCCAGGGCTTTCAGAGCGCCAGCCAATTCAACCTGCTGCGCCGACTGCTCATCGACCCATTCACGCACGACCTTCTGTTCGCTGCGCATGAGTGTGACGAGTTGGTTCACCCCGCGCGCCAAGTCCTTGACCGCTTCGTCGGGTTGAGCGGACGGAGGTGCTACCGCTGCATATCCGGCCGCGCCGTTGATCGCGCCCAGCCGGTCGGAGAGATCGGCCACGGCCCGCTGCATTTCATAGACCGCGCTCGTCAGCTGGCGGCTGGCTTGATCTGTCGCCGACGATGATCCAGGCGTCAGCTCGGTGATGCCCGACAGCCATTCTTCCAGCTCATTGTAGAAGCGGTTATGTGCGTGGTTTGCCTGCAATTCGAGAAAGCCCAGGATCAGCGAGCCGGCAAGACCCAGCAACGATGACGAAAATGCCGTCCCCATGCCCTTCAATGGTGCGGCGAGCCCAGCCTTCAACTCGTCGAACACCGCAACCGATTCACCGTTCGTATTAAGCGCGGCGATCGCGCCACCGACCGACTGCATCGTTTCGAGCAGGCCCCAGAATGTGCCGAGCAGCCCGAGAAACACGAGGAGGCCGACGAGATAGCGGCCCGTGTCGCGGGCTTCATCGAGACGCGATCCGATGGAATCCATGATCGAGCGCATTGAAACGGTGGCGAGCGAGAATGTCCCCGTGCGGTCGCGCAGCATGTTGGCCATCGGGGCCAGCAGCACCGGTTGCGTGTTGATTGCGAGCCCGGGATCGGAAATGCGGAACTCGTTGACCCAGCGGATCTCGCGGTAAAGCCGGATGACCTGTCGGAAGGCATAAATGATGCCGAGGCCGAGAACGCCGACGATGAGCCCGTTGAGGCTGGGGTTGGTCATGAACGATGTGACCAATTGCTGATGCAGGATCGCCACGAGAAATCCAACGAGCGTCAGGAAGATCAGCATCCGCAAAACGAAGACGCCGGGCGGCGTCATTTTGCGGGTGAGGGAGGCGCCCCCTTCGGCGCTCCGCTTTTTCATGATCATTCCAAACCTCCGGCGGGCGAGCCTTGCGGCCACCAATATTGCGCGGCCTGACCCCGCGCGACAGTATCCGATGGCTATGACACCGGAAACCGGCAAGATGATGCCATGCCCGGCTCGCAGTGTTCTCCTCTTTCCAGTGCATACGATTGATTTTGCGGCAGCCAGGCCGCAGCCGGCACGACGGCTAGCTCATCAGCCGGGTGATTTCAGCTCTCAAGGCCGGCGCCAGATCCGGCCGGTCGAGCGCATAGGCGACATTTGCGGCCAGAAACCCCAGCTTCGACCCACAGTCGTAGATCGTCCCGTCGAAGCGAACGGCGTGGAACGGCTGTTTCTGCTCGCTCATCAACCGGATCATGCTGTCGGTCAGCTGGATTTCACCGCCCGCACCCTTTTCCTGTTGCGCCAGGAGGTCGAAAATCTCCGGTTGGAGAATATACCGCCCGGTGATGTGTAAATTCGACGGAGCGGTCCCCGCTGGTGGCTTTTCAACCATCTCCGTAATGCCCGCAACCTTGGCATCCGTGTCTGTGACGCCGACGATCCCATATTGGTGCGTTTGATCCTCGGGCACGGGTGCCACCGCGATGAGATTTCCGCCCCTCGCCTCATACGCCTCGATCATGTCCTTCAGGCACGGGGTCGCGCCATGATGCAGCATGTCGGGCAGCAGCAGCGCAAACGGTTCGTCTCCAACAATGTCGCGCGCGCACCACACCGCATGACCAAGACCCAGCGGTGCCTGTTGCCGGGTGAAGCTCGCTTGCCCCGCCTTGGGCAGGTCGGCCATCAGGGCTTCGAGTTCTTTCGTCTTCTTGCGGTCCAATAGCGTGCGCTCGAGTTCGAACTGCATGTCGAAATGATCTTCGATCACACCCTTGTTGCGCCCGGTCACGAACACGAAGTGCTCAATGCCGGCCGCGCGGGCTTCATCCACGACGTGCTGGATGACCGGCCGGTCGACCACGGTCAGCATCTCCTTTGGCACGGCCTTGGTGGCGGGCAGAAAGCGTGTGCCGAGGCCGGCGACCGGAAATACGGCTTTACGGATACGCTTGGTATGGGAAGGCATGCGGGTGGGCTCCAGGTCAGTGAATCGATAATCGGCGGGATACGTGAAACCGGCGGGGCAGGGTAAGGTTCGAATCCGGGCACGAATCTTGAATAGTGCGTCGCTAGAGAGTGCTGCGAATTAGGAACTGATTAAGGCCCGGCAAAGTTGGGTGCCGTAAGCAATCATCAGTTTCGGTCGCAAAGACACGCACGCGTGTCGCGGACCCAACGTATCAAGGAGGCGCGTTAACCCTATGGCTGTTCTCGTGACAGGCGGTGCAGGCTTCATCGGCAGCCACATGGTTCTGGCGCTCTTGGACGCGGGCGAAAATGTCGTCGTGCTCGACAACCTTTCAACCGGCTTTCGATGGGCGGTCCCATCCGCCGCCACGCTCGTCGTGGGCGATGTCGGCGATCAGGATCTCGTCCGCACCGTCATACGCAAGTACGGCGTTAAAGCCATTATCCATTTCGCTGGTTCCATCGTCGTCCCGGAATCGGTTGCCGATCCGCTGGGTTACTACAACAACAATACCGTCAAATCCCGTGCCCTCATGGAGGCGGCCGTCGCGACCGGCATCCGGCATTTTATCTTCTCCTCCACAGCGGCCGTCTACGGCAATCCGGCTGAAAACCCGGTCAGTGAAGCGGCAAAGCCCGCGCCGATGTCGCCGTATGGCTGGTCGAAACTCATGACCGAAATCATGCTGGCCGACACGGCCCGCGCGCATGATTTCCGCTATGTCGCGCTGCGCTATTTCAACGTCGCGGGCGCTGACCCGAAAGGCCGCTCCGGCCAATCGACGCCGCGTGCCACGCACCTCATCAAGGTCGCGTGCGAAACCGCGCTCGGCCAGCGGTCGCAGATGGAGGTCTTCGGCACCGACTACCCGACGGCAGACGGCACCTGCATCCGTGACTACATTCACGTCAGCGATTTGATCCGCGCCCACGTCGCCGCACTGGAATATCTGCGCGCTGGCGGCCAGTCGGACGTATTCAACTGCGGCTACTCGAAAGGCTTCTCGGTCCTCGAAGTCATCGACGCGGTGAAACGCGCCTCGGGCAAGAACTTTGACGTTCGCCTCTCGCCGCGCCGCCCCGGTGACCCCGCCGCCATCGTTGCCGGTTCGCAGAAGATCCGCGACACCTTGGGCTGGCAACCGCTGAATGACAATCTCGATGAGATCGTCGGACACGCCTTGTCGTGGGAAGACCATCTGGCGGCCTTCAAGATCGCGTCCTAAACGGCATTGCCAAGCAGCGTCGCTGGGTCCAGAACCAGCCGCGACATGACGTATGATCCCGAAGCTCGTCGCGACACGCCGTTGGCGCGCAAACTGAAACAGCGCATTCACCGCGACGGTGCCTTGACCGTGGCTGAATACATGCAGGCGTGCCTGCAGGACCCCGAATACGGCTATTACGTCAAACAGCAGGCCATCGGACACGCCGGCGATTTCATCACCGCCCCCGAAATCAGCCAGATCTTCGGCGAGTTGATTGGGTTGTGGTCCGCCGTCGTCTGGCAGCAGATGGGATCGCCATCCCTTGTGAATCTTGTCGAACTCGGGCCCGGCCGCGGCACGCTGATGCGCGATGCATTGCGGGCCGCGTCCAAAATGCCCCCGTTCCTCAACGCACTCAAAGTGCATCTTGTCGAGAGCAACTCTGTATTGCAGCGCCGTCAGCGTGAAGTGCTCGCGGGAGTATTTCCTCCCGTGATCTCGAACGCGTCGATGGCTGTCGTTCCGCCAGGAGCGGTGATTGTCATCGCCAACGAGTTTCTCGATACAGTCCCCGCCGCGCAGCGCTCAGTGGGTGGCGAACGCCGCGTCACGCTCGACGCCAAGGACCGCCTCGTTTTCGATCCGCCTGAGGGCACGTTTCACGAACGGCAAGACTTCGCACCTCTTATTGATCACCTTGCGTCGCGAGCGATGGACGCGCCGCTGGCAGCCTTGTTCATTGACTACGGACATCTCCAATCGTCGGCCGGTGAGACGATGCAGGCCACGCGCAGTCACGCGCCCGAGCATCCGCTTTGCTCTCCTGGCGAAGCCGACCTGACGGTGCATGTCGATTTCGCAGCGTTCGGGGCGGCCCTGGTGGGCTGCGGTCTGGCCGTTGACGGTCCTGCCACGCAAGGCGAATTTCTCGGCCGGCTTGGAATTGTTGAACGTGCTTCGCGTCTCATGAGCGCCAATCCTGACAAAGCCGGCGAAATCGAACTCGCTGTCGCGCGTCTCATTGCACCCCAGGGGATGGGCTCCCGTTTCAAAGCGATCGGAGTCCGATCTTCACGCCTGTCCGTTCTCCCCGGTTTGGGGTCAGACCCCTAAACAGAGGTCTGACCCCATTCCCACTAAGTAGGGTGTTCGGGGTCAGCAGGTTCCGGTTCCGGTTCCGGTTCCGGTTCCGGTTCCGGTTCCGGTTCCGGTTCCGGTTCCGGTTCCGGTTCCGGTTCCGGTTCCGGTTCCCGTTGACCCCGTGTCCCCGTCTCCCGTTTTCCGCGCCCGGAGTTGCCGACGGCATCGCACGCGGCTATCACCACGACATGCCCAACCCGATCCTCAGCGCATCTCTCGACCTCCCCGGCATCCGGCACGGTTTTTTCACGCGCGAAGGTGGAGTGTCCGCAGGGCTCTATGCGGGCCTCAACTGCGGCCTGGGCTCCAAAGACGTCCAGGATCGGGTTCTGGAGAACCGCGCCCGCGTTGCAACCCATCTCGGCGGCGCGCAGGCCGAAGTGCTCACCGTTTACCAGATCCACAGCGGCGCTGCGGTTCGCGCGGATGGGCCGATCGTTCGCGATGCGCTGCCAAAGGCGGATGCTGTCGTCACCACCGTTCCTGGCCTGGTGATTGGCATCCTGACAGCCGACTGCGCACCGGTCCTATTGGCCGATGCCGAAGCCAAAGTCGTGGCAGCCGCTCATGCCGGTTGGCGCGGCGCCGTCGCCGGCATCGTCGAGGCCACCGTTGCGGAGATGGAAAAAGCCGGCGCCCGCCGCGAACGGATCTGCGCCGCCATTGGTCCCACCATCAGTCAGAGCAACTATGAGGTCGGACCAGAATTCCTAGCCGAGCTTCTAGCCCTAGATGCGGGGAACGCTGAATTCTTCGTCCATCCTCCGGGCGCGCGAGCCCACTTTGACCTGCCCGGCTTCGTGGCGCGGCGCTTGGATCGATTGGAATTGGCGGCCGTCGACCGCAGCGCGCCGTGCACTTATGCGAACGAATCGCTTTTCTTCTCGTTTCGTCGCACCACGCACCGTTCAGAGCCGGATTACGGGCGTCAAATCTCTGCCATCGTTGTGACCTAACTGCACAATCCACAAGTAAGGTCACTGGGAACGCCGCGCTGTTAGGGACATTGCTAGTTTTGACAGGCAGCGCTCTTGTCGCAAGAATGCTGCCCGGCTACGCAAGGGTCAGTGGGTACCGGTGCTAAAGGGAGAAAAGGCCGCAAAGTCAGTACGTCGGCCGCCGGAGAACAGCGGGTCAGCCAAGGGGGGCGTCATCGTGACGACCAATGATCGTGCTGCGGCGAGGGGCGTTCGGATGCCGGTCGCACGGGCAGCGTTTCTACTGATTGCAGCGCTAGGCCTCGCGGGATGCGAGACTGGCTCTAACTTGTTTGCTGGTGGCGGCGACAACGGCATCGCCCCACTCGCGGACGCGACCCAGCCGCCGGTTGCGCAGCGCGCCAAGGTGGCCGTGGCGCCGATCGTTGGTCCGCCGGATGCGACGTCTCGGTCCCTGCAAACTCAGATCGTCTCGGCTCTGGAGCGCCAGAAGGTAACGGTGGCCAAGCAGCCGACCGATCCTTCGGACTTCACCTTGCGCGGCTACGTTGTGGCGGCCAAGGAAAAGGCTTCGACAAAAGTCTCATACATCTGGGACGTCACCGATCCCTCGGGAAAGCGCGTCAATCGGATCACGGGCGAAGAAGTGGCGGCCGGCGCCGGCGCGTCGAAAGACACCTGGTCGGCGGTAACGCCGGCGATGATCGACCAGATCGCAAACAAGACAGCATCGCAGGTCGTCGCTTGGTTGCCTTCGCAAGGCACGACGCCCGCTGGCGCTCCGGTCACTGGTGGTGTGCCGGTCGCATCTGCCGTGCCGCAAGCTTCTCCGGTCGCGGCAGCTCCCGCCGCGGCTCCGCTCGCCGCAACCGGCAGCATCGGCCGCGGCGGTCCCCTGCTCACGTCGGTGCCGAACGTAACCGGTGCACCCGGCGATGGCAGCATCGCATTGACCGGCGCTATCCAGCGCGAGCTGTCGAAGAACGGTATTTCTCTCACCAGCGCGGCCGGCGAAAACTACAAGGTCGAGGGCAAGGTCACGGTTGGCGCGGTGCGCGATGGCAAGCAGCCCATCACCATCGACTGGCATGTCAAAGACCCCAAGGGTAAACAACTCGGCACCGTTTCGCAGAAGAACGAGGTGCCCCAGGGTTCGCTCGACGGGGCATGGGGCAAAACAGCCGATGCCGCTGCCGCTGCGGCAGCCCAGGGCATTATCAAGTTGCTGCCCAAGACGAACTGACGCCCGCCCGCCGGACTTGAGTTTTTGGGTCTATAGTGCGTGTGTTCTTCCCCTCTCCCCGTTTGCAAGGCGGGGGTGGCCAATGCGCCGCCGCACTACGTCGGATCGCCCCCTCTCCCCGTTTGCGGGGAGAGGGCTAGGTTGAGGGGCAGCATCCGCACGGCTCTTGCACTCACACCAGCGGTTCCACGCGCTCCATCAAGTAGGCACATCCTCGATCTCGCAAGTGGCGGCCCCTCACCCCAACCCTCTCCCCATCGAAGGCGATGGGGAGAGGGGGTGCTTCGACCTTCGCCGGGATGATGGAGTCTGTTATTCTTCAATATGTTGACTACTGCCGTTTACACGCCTCCGGCCGCTTGCTAGAGAGCGCGACATCACATGTCTGTCACAGATCACCCGAGAGGGGTGCGCCATGCCATTCGACGCCCGAGACGAAAGGGACCGCGGCGCTGCCCGCATGAAGCTCGTGTCGGGCAATTCGAACCGCCCGCTCGCTGAAGCCATTTCGGCGTACGTGAAGGCGCCGCTGACCAAGGGTCAGGTGAAGCGCTTCGCCGACATGGAGATCTTCGTCGAGATTCAGGAAAACGTCCGCGGCCAGGACACCTTCATTATCCAGTCGACGTCGTTCCCCGCCAACGACAACCTGATGGAACTGCTGATCCTCATCGACGCCCTGAAGCGATCGTCGGCCAAGCGTATCACTGCAGTGATCCCGTATTACGGTTACGCCCGCCAGGATCGCAAACCGGGTCCTCGCACGCCGATCTCGGCCAAGCTCGTGGCCAACCTGATCGAGCGCGCCGGCGTTGACCGCGTCCTGACGCTTGACCTGCACGCGGGTCAGATTCAGGGCTTCTTCGACATTCCAACCGACAATCTGTTCGCCGCCCCCATTTTTGCGCGCGATATCCAGGAGCAGGGCGGGGCCAAGGATGTCGTCGTTGTTTCGCCTGACGTCGGCGGCGTTGTCCGTGCCCGCGCGCTGGCCAAGCGCATCGAAGCCCCGATTGCAATTTGCGACAAACGCCGCGAACGCGCCGGCGAAAGTGAAGTCATGAATGTCATCGGCGAAGTTGAGGGCAAGCGCTGCGTTCTCATCGATGACATCGTCGATAGCGGCGGCACTCTTTGCAACGCGGCCGAGGCGCTCCTCAAGTACGGCGCCACTGAGGTTTCAGCATACATCACGCATGGTGTTCTTTCGGGCGGTGCCGTCAGCCGCATTCAAAACTCCAAATTGAAGTCGCTCGTCATCACCGACTCGATCCTGCCGACGGAAGCAGTGAAGGCAGCCAAAAACATCCGTGTTCTATCCATCGCCCCGCTGATTGGTGAAGCCATCGTAAGAACCAGCCGGGAAGAAAGCGTATCGAGCCTGTTCTACTGATAGGCAGTCGGCGACCGAGCGTGAAAAATAGCCACTCGCCCTGCTGCTTGCCGCATTCCTCATCATTGTGCTGACGCATAGCTGCCTGCCGAACGGGCGGCGCATGCATTTGCGTGCAACGTAGCGGAGAATGCTTGCTTTTCTGCGTATCGGATGGACTTCATCGTGCAGCTTTTTTGCACGCGATGACGTGGTCTCCGCATCGATGCAGAAGGGTTTGCGTTGATCGCGGAAATAGGCAGCCTCTACGCCCCATGGTTTCAGACAACGACATCGTCGGCTACACCATCGGATACGATCAGGAAGATATTCATTTCCCGATCTACGCCATGACCGCGTTTGCCGTGGCGTTGATCGCGGCCGGGATCGTCAAGGGCGTACCCATTCTCGCGATCGTCGGCCTCCTGCCTGCCGCCGTCGCCTTCCACCACTTGCCCCTGATCGAGCGGGATAAGCCCCGTATTGGCTCGGGCCAGTACGGGCTGTTCATCGAAGGTCTGGGGCTCGTATCCTGGCGGGCCGTGGACAGCATCGAAACGCTCGAATTGATCGAACGTGGCGGCACGGTCCATGATCTGGTCATCAACCTGAAGCAACCCATCCCCGATGCGTTGCTGGCCGATTGGCGGTCGCGGCCGCTGCTCCGCCGCGCCATGCGCCTCCCCTGGCATCTCGAAAGCAAAACAGAGATCCGTATTCCTCTCGATGTTCTCGACAAGCCTGCCGGCGAGATCAAGGACAATTTTGTCCGGATGTGGCGCTTTAATCGCGGTGTCTGACACGCAACCAATGCAATCCGGAGCAGTTACACGGTGTGGTCGCATCATGTTCTTGCCCCTGCCGCATTTGACGCCGCTAAAGAAGCTAACGCGCCCCCGCCACCCGAGGATATCAATGTCGATTGAATTGAGCCGTTTGACACCGGTGCTGCTGCTTGGGCTGTCCGTCATTGGTGCCACACCGACGCCAGCCGCCGAGACAGCTGAGCCTCCTGCCATTGTGCTGACGCAAGCCCCGCCGCCGGAAGGCGCGACGCAAACCGCGCCGCCGCCGGAAGGAGCAACTGAGAACACGCCACCGCCGGAAGAGAACAAAAAGAAATACGATAAACGCCAACGCGAACCGGTCGAGCAGCGCCAGCCCCCGCCGCAGCAAGGCGCTGCCCAGGACCAAGCGAAAGAACAGCGCCGTCAGCAGCGCGAGCAGCAAAAAGCACTCCAGCAGCAGCAGCGCCAGCAGCAGCTGCAGGAGAACGAACGCGGCGCCGCCGAGCGCGATCAACAAAAGAAGCAGGACTACGAAACCCGGCGTCAGGAACTGCAGCAGAAAAAAGCTGGTCAGGAACAGCAGCGCCAGCAGCAGCTGCAGGAGAACGAACGCCGCGCCGCCGAGCGCGATCAACAAAAGAAGCAGGACTACGAAACCCGGCGTCAGGAACTGCAGCAGAAAAAAGCCGGTCAGGAACAGCAGCGCCAGCAGCAGCAGCTGCAGGAGAACGAACGCCGCGCAGCCGAACGCGATCAACTCCAAAAACAGGACCTTGAACGGCGTCGTCTGGAAGCGGAGAGCCAAAAAGCCGCTCAGGAACAGAAGCGTTTGAAGTATCAGCAGGAGAACAACGGCAATCGTCCCCCGCCTGAGCAGAACCGCAATGTCGATCGCCGCGACGGCGAACCCCCGGTTGTGATCGGCGTGCCTCCGCCACCGCGCGACGGCGGAGCGCCCGCCGTGGTTCCGACCAATGATCCAAATCGGCGCTACGAGAAGGATCGCCGCCGTGACGGCGTTCGCCCGCCGGTGGCCCAGGAAGAATTGCGCCGCAGCTATGTTCAGCCTAAACGTCAGGCGCGCTCCTTCGAAGACGTGAAGCGCAATCGCCGCGAGCGTGTCATCAAAAACGGCAACGTCCGCGTCATCGAGGAAGCCGACCGCCGCGTGATCGTGCGCCAGGACAACCGCTCCTTCATCCGCCATGACGAGACGGAGCGCTTCCGCCGCATTGCGCCCGACGCCCGCACAATCCGTCGCGCCGACGGCACTTCGACGACGTTCATTACGCGCCACGGTGGCGTCCGCATTTACGATGTCACCGACCGCAACGGGCGACTGCTGTATCGCTATCGCCGCTATCCCGACGGCCGCGAAGTCATCCTGATCGATAATCGCCGCTATTATCGACGCGACAAAGATCGCAATCGCGACGTTCTTATCGGCGCTGGCATCGGCCTGTTGATCGGCAGCGCCGTGGCTCTTGCCGAGCCGCAGGTCCGCATTCCCCGCGACCGATATATCGTCGATTATGACCGGGCCTCAGATGACGACCTCTACGAAGCGCTGACGGCGCCTCCGATCGAGCGCCTGGATCGCGGCTATTCTCTCGACGAGGTCCGCTACTCGCGCACCCTGCGCGACCGCATGCGCCGCATCGATCTCGACACTGTCACGTTCGACTTCGGCTCGTGGGAGGTCGGCCCTGACCAGGAGCGCGCGCTTGAACGAGTGGCCGAAGGCATCAACCGGGCTCTCGAGACAAACCCGGACGAGATCGTCATGATCGAAGGCCATACGGACGCGGTCGGATCGGTGGAGGATAACCTCACACTCTCCGATCGTCGTGCCCAGTCCGTGGCGGAAATCCTGACGACGGCGTTCGGCGTGCCGCCCGAAAACCTCGTGACGCAAGGATATGGCGAGGAACAGCTGAAAGTCCCCACTGACGGCCCCGAGCGCCTGAACCGCCGCATCACCGTCCGCCGCATTGGCCCGCTGCTGTCGGGCAAATTCGAGGAGCCTTCCGCGTACGACGATCGGCGCTAGACGTCGTTAAGCGGATCGAAATGGGGGCGGGTTCGCCCGCCCCCCTGCCCACGGCACCGCGAACGTGCTAGGTCGCGGCCGATGCACGACACGCCCCGCACATCGTCGACCCACCGACCCGCCATCGACCTCATCGAGACCGAGGGCTTTGCCGATTATGCGCTGCTCGATAGCGGCGGGGGCCGAAAGCTCGAACGCTTCGGCGCGATCATCGTCGATCGGCCGGAACCGCAGGCGTTGTGGATGCCGCGGCTTGCCAAATCAGAATGGGCCAACGCCCACGCCGTTTTCTCCGCCTCCGCCGAAGACGAGGAAAAAGGCCGCTGGCGCATCGACAAGCCCGTCCCCGATCGTTGGCCGATTAGATTGGAACTCGACGCGCCGGGCGGCCAGCGGCACGCTGCCGGCTCCCCGTCAGGGGAGTCGCGCGACGCCAATCATCATGCGCCTTCCGGCCGGCTCCGCGCAGCGGAGTCGGAAGGCGCCAATCATCATGCGCCTTCCGGCCGGCTCCGCGCAGCGGAGTCGGAAGGCGCCAATGTAAAACTCCTCTGTAAGATGCAGGGCCTCTGGCATCTTGGGCTTTTCCCCGAGCAGGTGCCGCACTGGCGATGGATGCTGGAGCGTATCGCCGCCGTGACGAGCGGCCCGCCGCGCGTGCTCAATCTCTTCGCCTATACCGGTGCCGCGACGTTGCTTGCGGCCGCCGCCGGCGCAGAGGTGACTCATCTTGATGCGTCCAAGAAGGCGATCGCCTGGGGCCGCGAGAACCAGACCGCCTCCAAACTCGACGCGGCCAAGATCCGCTGGATACTCGATGACGCGGCGAAGTTCGTTGCCCGCGAAGTCCGCCGCGGCAAGACCTACCACGTCATTCTCATCGACCCGCCGAAGTTCGGTCGCGGTCCCGAGGGCGAAGTCTGGGACCTGTTCACGAATTTGCCGGGCTTCCTCTCCGACTGCGCCCAACTGCTCGACCCCAAACAGTCGTCCATGATCTTGACGGTCTATGCGATCCGCGCCTCCGCGCTCGCCTTCGATCAGCTCATGCGCGACACGCTGCACGACAAGGGCGGCCAGTTCCACACCGGCGAACTCGCGATCCGCGCACGCGGCGGCTTCGCGGTGCCGACGTCGCTGTTCACGCGCTGGGTCTCCGCCCCATGACGCGCGCCATCAAGCCGATCACCAGTTTGACCAACGAGCGCGTCAAGGCGATCCGCGCTCTTGAGATGCGCAAGGAGCGCAAGGAAACCGGCCTCTTTCTCGCCGAAGGCGCGTCGATCATCATGACCGCGCGTACGGCTGGTTTCCGCCCCGAAACGCTCGTCTATCGCGCCGGCGCGCTCGAAACCGAGACGCAGCGCCGCCTCGTCGACACCGCGCTCGACGACGGTGCGGAAGTGCTGGAAGTCTCCGGCGCGGTGCTCGAAAAACTTGCCGCGAAAGACAACCCGCAAACGATGTTGGCGACGTTCCGCCAGCGCTGGGCATCCCTGCCCGAGCCGAAAGCCGTGCCGCCGCACGCACTCTGGCTCGCGCTTGAGGACATCCGTGATCCGGGCAACCTCGGCACCATCATCCGCACCGCCGACGCGGTCGGCGCGGCCGGCATCATCCTCGTTGGCCAGTGCACCGATCCCTATTCGCGCGAGGCCGTGCGCGCGACGATGGGCTCGATTTTCAACGTGCCGATTGTCGCCGTTGAGCGAAACACGTTCCTGACGTGGGTGCCGCACTGGCCGGGCGATACGGTCGCCACCACGCTCGACGCGCGCGAGGATTTCCGCATCGCGTCGTATGCCTCGCCCGTACTTCTGATGATGGGCTCCGAAGGCCCCGGCCTCAGCACGGCGATGGCGGCGATCGCGACGCGGCGTGTGAAAATCCCGATGACCGGCAAGCTCGACAGCCTCAACCTCGCCGTGGCCACCGCGATCCTGCTCTATCAACTCCGCGGCCCAGAACTGAAGTTATAACTGCGCCTTCCGGCCGGCTCGCCGAAGGCGTGTCGGAAGGCGCCAA